>JAAUXY010186776.1_pt1 | contig 22201 bp, 26 predicted proteins | sample 7278121 | NCBI WGS metagenome assembly JAAUXY01 (sample SAMN14350117, study PRJNA611818) | marine sediment metagenome | isolation source: surface marine sediment (1.8m) | place: French Polynesia: Moorea | collected 2018-08 | reverse complement strand
GTTCAAGCAGCTGACCGAGGTGTCGCTCAAGCAGTACATCCACCAGGCGCGGATCGAAGTCGCGAAGATCTTGATCAGCACCACCGACCTGGATTTGGCCACCATCAGCATGATGATCGGCTACGACTACCATCCGACGTTCGCAAAGAACTTCAAGCTGCTCGACGGCAGGTTGCCGTCCAAGGTGCCACGGTTGGGCACGGACGGTCCCACGATCGACGACGTGACGGCGATCATGTACGTCCGTGGCGAGTTGAGCCACGACGAGGCCGACGATTTCCTGAACCAGAGCCTGCCGACTTATCCACGGCTCGCGAAGCAGTATCGGCAACCGGCGCCGATGTCGCGCAGGCCGTTGATCATCGTCGAAGGCGAGCGACAGTGCCGGTTGATGGCCGGCGGTCTATGGTTGGAGATCCGGGATCTGTCCTTCGAGGAGCAGAGGTGGGAAGTGCGTGGTTACCTCTTCTATACCGAAGCCCTATTCGACCTCTTGCGCGAGAAATCGCGGCAGCGGGGCCGGCAAAACAGTCAGCACGGCATCGAGCTGGCGAAGTTGGCGTTGGTGAGCTTGGAGCAGAGTGATGAGGTCTTTGGAGACCGGATTCACGACTTGCGGGCGATGGGGTGGGCTTGGCTTGGCAATGCTCATCGAATAGCCGGAGATTTTTCGGCGGCGGATGGGGCTTTTGAGGAGGCGGATCGGGAGTGGGCTGTCCCGCGTGTTGAGCGCGATCGAACGGTGTTGGCAAGCATCTGCGATTTGAAGGGCACTTTGCGGATGTACCAGCGAGCCTATGATGAGGCGAAGCGGCTCCTTGATCAGTCTTGTAGTCTGTATCGACATTCGAAAGACGACTACGGAGAGGCAGTTGCAATGATGCAGCGAGCGACTGTTTCTGCCTATGCCGGTGAAGCGAAAGGTGCGGTTGAAGACCTCCGATCAGCAGAGCGGTTAATCAACGAGCATGAGCAGAAAGCAACGGCATTTGTTGTCCGAGGCAATTTGGCGAATGCGCTAGCGCGTGCAAAGGAGTATTCGGCGGCTACGAAAGAGCTAGGGCGAGCCCGCGAACTGTACTCCGAGACAGAGGATCCTATTGGCAAGCACAAGCTCGATTGGATAGATGGATTCATCAGAGAGGGTCGCGGCGACATCGAGTCAGCGGAGAGACTCTACGATAGCGCACGAGCAGGTTTCTGGACTGCTGGTGAGGGTAGAGATTTCGCAATAATCTCTGTAGATCTAATGGTACTTCGATCAAAGCGGGATGGCTGGGAGGATGTCTTAGAATTGGCCACCGAGGCCCTTCCCATTCTGGAGTCTCTTAAGCTTCACGGAGAAACGGTTGCAGCCGTGAGTCTGCTGGCCCAAGCGGTCAGATGTGACAACGTTTCCCGTCACCTCTTGAGGAATCTTAGAGAGTTGCTCACGCAGGATCCGTTGGCCAAACTATGACGACCGGAAGCGCCAGGATGATCCCTGGCGCTTTTCCGGTCAAGCTTCGTCATCTACTAGCCATGCGGGTCGAAGAAGGTTGGGGCGCCAGCCCGGACAGACGTCTGAGTCCTCATAGTGCTCTCCTTTCGTAATGGCACGCGGTGCCGGTTGGTGGACAAACCGTCAGGCCCTGAGGCCTCCGGTGCATAAGACCAGGAACGCCCCTTCGAGAAGTTGATTCCGTCCTCGAAGAGCACTTTCTGCTCAAAAACGCGCCCAGCCGGGTGAAGGTGAATTCAGGCCGCAAAGCCCGAGAATTCAAGCTCTCACGCCCGGCCTTCACGAGTCTTCCTTGCTCGTTTCACGGCGAAAATCCCGGTCATTTCCCAACTTTACAGGGGATTTTCCCGGCGAAAACCCAAATCGGATTTCTGGAAAATGTGTCACAGTCCCTGGCGGAGAACCTTGGAGCAGAGAACTCGATGAAGAACACAAGCCTCAGCCCACGCCCCGCCTGGCCCCGCCTGATCGACCATTCCACGACGGATCCGAAGCCAAAGCCCGAGACTCCTCAGGAGATTCGGGAGCTTCTCCGCCACAGTCCGGCCGCGGCGTCAGACGCTCATTTGATCGCCCTGGTGCTGGCCACCGGCACTCGGGTGCGGGGCGCGCGGCCGGGCAAAAGCAGCTGGTCGAGCACCGAGCTGGCGTCAACCCTGCTGGCCGAGGTGGGCGGCCACCTCGGCCAGCTGGTTGAGGCCACCTGCACCGGCGCTCTCGAGTGGCGGCGTTTCGGCGTCGGCAGAAGTATCGGCGCCCGGCTGATCGCCGCCATGGAGTTCGCCGAGCGCTGGCGTGTCGGCGCCGGCACCACCGTCGGCCACCCACGCAGCGCCGTCGATTCCCAGCAGCTGTCGGAAGCGATCTTCGAGCGCCAGCGCGTGCCGTCGACCGTCGAGTTGCTGGCCCTGGTGCTCGGCGTCAAGTCACCGGACATCAAAGGCGCTCAGCGCGTGCTCGAGGTCTTCGGCAGCTGTCGCGAGCTGATCACGACTCTGTCGATCGACACCTTCGAGCCCACACAGGGCAGGAGCAACGGCTACCTGCGCCTTGCGGGCTCGGACCTGGTCATCGAAGTCGCGGCGCTGTGTCGTCTCGTCGCCGCCGTCGAGCTGGCTCGGCGTCATCGCGGGAAGCCGGTGATCCCCAGCGGCGAGTTGGAGGCGATCGGCGTCGGCTCGGACAATCTCAAGAAGCTGCTGGATCCGGCGACGCCCCTGGAACCGGAGTTGCGCCAGAGCCTGATCGAGCAGCTCCGGCACCTCCCCGAGCTCGCCGACGATTTCGCCGCTCTCGACCGTCTCACCGAGGATGCCGGGACCGACGACTATCTGGCTGCCGTCGAAGTCCACCGGATGCTGCGTACCCTTGGGCGTCGCGAGGAGTGGCGGCATCCGGCTGAGATCGTCGGTGAGCCGGTGCCGTATGGTCCGCTGTTGCAGATGGCCCGGGCGCGGATTGATCGTGGCGTCGAGCCGTCGTCGCGTCTCGTCGAGGTCTTGGAGTTGCTCGAGCAGGCGGAGCGTGAAGCGGCTGCCCGACCGGTGGCGGATTTCGTCGAGGCGTTGCGGGGGCTGAGACTTTCGGAGTCCGGAGGTGAGCGGGCTTTGGAGGAAGCGCGTCGTGGGTACTTGGATGGTAGGAACGTCGGAACTCGCTGACAGACGCGAATCTCGCAGATAGCTCCGCTAAATCTCGGCGGGAGTGAGCTCCGCATTCTCCTTGGGTTCGAGGATTGAGGCGCAGTTCCTGCCGTGCTAAACTAGTAGCTAGGCTTATGAACGATTTGGCACGTTACTTTGATGGCGAAGGCGAGGTTTTCGAGGAGAGTGGATTCTCGAATGGCGGTCGTTTTTGGCTGGCGCGCGATTTCGGTGAAGCGCTAGGGTACGCGACCTTCGCGACCTTCAAGAAGGCGGTAAACCGCGCGATTCAGACTTGTGTTACGCTAAATCTTCCGGTCCATGAGAATTTTCGCGACATCCGAACCGAGAGCGGAGCCCTGGACTACAAGCTATCTCGCTTCGGCTGCTACTTGGTGGCGATGAACGGCGACGTTCGAAAGCCACAAGTAGCGCGAGCCCAGGCGTACTTCGCTGGTTTGGCAGAGGCTGTTCAGCGGTACATCCAAGATGCTCGCGATGTCGAGCGCGTCCAGATTCGTGATGAGGTCTCCGACGGAGAGAAGAGCCTTGCGAGCACGGCGCACAAGGCCGGAGTCCATCAATACGCATTCTTCCAGAATGCCGGGTACCGAGGGATGTACAACATGAACATCTCGGCGCTCAAGAAGCACAAAGGGCTCGGCGGCAGCAAGCGATCCCTGCTGGACTTCATGGGCAAGCGGGAGCTGGCCGGCAACCTCTTCAGGATCACAGAGACAGACGCCAAGCTCAGGGCAGACAACGTTCGCGGGCAAAAGCCCGCCGAGCGGGTGGCGCATAGCGTCGGCCGCACGGTTCGCAAGATCATGGTCGATAACACTGGCGAGACACCGGAGTCCCTGCCCCTCGCTGGCGACATCAAGAAGATCCAGACAGATCTGAAGAGAACTGCTAAGGCATTTGGGAAGCAAGATGAACTCCCGGGAGTTGGCACCGGAGAAGAAGGCGCCGAAGGGTAAACTGACCTCGAAGTCGTGCCTGGTTCAGAACATGGTCATCACCTGGGAAGATGCCCTGGCCGCCAGTCGCTTGGAAGGTAAAGCGTCGCTTCTGAAACGCCAGCTCAGGCGTCGATTCACCGATCTTCCGACTTGGATCGACGAGCGCGTAGAAAAGGCCAACCAGCACGAGCTTGAGAGCTGGGCTGATCGGGTGCTCGACGCGGAACGGTTGGAGGATGTCTTTAGCGCAGCATAGCTTCGATCCTCGAGTCGAGGCGTAGGTCATCGTCATGTCTTCCTTGGATACTGCAGCATGATGCTCAAGGCCTGAACGAATTTCCGGAGGAGGGTCCCTAAGGGATTACTCGCCTTCACGTGATCGGCCGATGTCGGCCCCTAGGGCTGTTTGTGGTACCATCTTTGGCACTATGAAGATAGCCGAGGACATCAAGCCCGTCACCTACATGAAGTCTCGCGCGGCCGAATTATTGAAGACCGTTGGCGAAACCCGACGGCCGGTAGTCATCACCCAAAACGGCGAACCGAAAGGTGTCCTGCTCGATGTCACCAGCTATCAAGAACTCCGGGACGCGGTGTTGCTACTCAAGTTGGCGGCACAGGGAGAAGGCGACATTCAGGCCGGTCGAGCCACGCCTCAGAGTGAGGTCTTCCAGGATCTTCGCGACCGGTTGGCGGAGAGTTGAGCGATCAGACCTACCGTGTTGAATGGGCAGACGTGGCGCGGCATGATCTCCGCGAGATCGCCGAATACATCCATCGCGAGGCCCCGAGTGCTGCTTTGCGTTGGGTCGACCGCATCGAGAAGAGGGTCGAAGCTCTTGAAACCATGCCGCACCGAGGGCGCGTGCCACCGGAGCTGGTCCGTTTCAGGGTCAAGATCTACCACGAGATCTTGATCCCGCCCTACCGCCTGCTCTATCGCATACGCGATGACAGCGTCGCCGTGCTCGGAGTGTTCGACGGCCGCAGAGACCTCGAAGACGTCATCATCGGTCGTCTGCTGAGTCTTTGACCGCGAAGGTAACGCATGATTGACGATCCTCCCCGAAGTCCTCCAATGGTAAGCGGCCTAAAATAACTGCAGCGCCCTGCGTCTCTTCTCCTCCTGATGAGGGACTTGCTGACCAAAATACGATATCTGCAGTAAAGGGCCTCGATGGGAGGCCCGGGCCTGCGACCGCTGAGGTCGGAGAGCAGGCCCGAGCCGGGGCCGAGCTGGTCTGGCCGGGCACCGCGGCCGACCGCGGCGGCCTGGCGGTCGGCGACGTCTCTGACCGAGGTGGGTGGCCCCCCTATAGGAATCGTCGGCGGGTCAGCGAGCTGGGTGGTGGCGCAAAAGATTTTGCGCCGGTCAGAATCTTTTGACATCGCTTCGGGAGTGCCCTCAGACGGCGCCGTGATCCTGTCTCGGTACTCTGCGGACAAAGGTCACCGCAAAATCTTTTGACAAAACTGGAAACCCGCGAAATCGCCCATAATTGGACATTCCTATTGTTATCAATGACTTAGGCCACGAGCGGCTTTCTGGCATGTTGTTTGATCCAGGCCTGCTGTATGAGCCGCGCCCAAGCAGACAAGAATGGACGGACGCACGACAGGACGTCTCACGATCAGATCTTCAAGACGGTCTTCAGTCTCTTTCTCGAACAGCTCCTGGAAATCTTGGAGCCTGATCTAGCCGCGACTCTCGATCTGAGAGCGTTGAAGTTTCTTCGCGGCGAGACCTTCACCGACGAGCCACAAGGCAAACGCTCCGAGCCCGATCTATTGGCCGAGGCATGCACCAAGACCAGCGAAAGACATCCGGTCCTCATTCATTTAGAGTCCGAGCGGGAGTATGGTCGTGCAATGGATCATCGCGTCTGGCGCTACTCTATGCACCTCAAGATCAAGTATGCCCTTCCCAACATCTCGGTCGTCGTCTTCTTGACCGGTGGCACCGCGGGTACCCACTGGCGGGCTGTCGTTGAGACGATAGGCTCTTTCCAAGTCAACCGATTCAGATACCTGGCATTCGGCGTTTCCGGCTGTCTCGCCGAAGAGTACGTCGATCGTCCTCAACCTCTGGCTGCGGCTCTGGCCGCGTTGATGCGCTCCGAGGTCTGGGATAAGGTGGAGCAGAAGCTTCGCTGTCTCGGTGCGATCAGCCGGGCAGAGCTGAACGAGGCGGAGAAATTTCTACTCGGCAACGTCGTTCAGACTTATCTGAAGCTTACGCCTGATGACGAGGAGCGGTTCCAGGAGGAAGTGCGTCGGAACTCGAACAAGGAGGTTCAGAACATGGTCATTACCTGGGAAGATGCCCTGGCTGCCAGTCGCTTGGAAGGCAAGGCGTCGCTGCTGAAACGCCTGCTCAGGCGTCGATTCACCGATCTTCCGACTTGGATCGACGAGCGTTTGGAAAGGGCCAGCCAGCAAGAGCTAGAGAGCTGGGCTGATCGGGTGCTCGACGCGGAACGGTTGGAGGATGTCTTTAGCGCAGCATAGCTTCGATCCTCGAGTCGAGCCGTAGGTCGTCGTCATGTCTTCTTTGGATTTTGTAGCTCGGCAGTATCCCGACGTAGATGCGCTCCAGGCGCAGGCCGCCGATTTCGCCTCCGCGCGGGAACGCTTCATGGAAGCGGTCCAGAGCTCACCTGAGCCATCGGTCGAGAAGATCGAGATAGCCGCGGCCGAATTGTTGCAACAGGCTGTTTCGTTCAGCCGCAACCTTCGCCGCGGCCTCTCAGCTCTCATGGCGACGTACGCCGCACTATGGTCCGACGCGCACCGACCCGCTGCCTTCGACGACCTGGATGAGCCAGACGTCATGGCTGCCTTCACGGATGATCTAGACATCGAAGACGATCCCCACACCGACGGCATGATCGAATCGCTCGACAGGCTCACCGACAAGCTCGAGAATCTGATCTCGCACTTCGACACCATCACCGAAGGGCGCTCGAGCAATGGGCGGGTGATCGTGCACTTCGACAACGACATGCGCCTGATCGATCTGAATCTCGATCCTCCCAGCTTGAGCGATCCTGAATACAAAGCCTCCCTCATTGAGGCGGTGAACGCCGGCATCGAGCCGGTTCGGCGCCGCAGATGGGGAATGGCGGAGGCTTTCTTGCCGGAGCCAGAGGCTCCCAAGGAGGCGCCTGAAGTCGCGGATGTCCCCGAGCCTAACGATGCCGCGATGAAAGTTTTCGGCGCAGTAGTCGGAGCCGACGAGGTGCAGCTGAATCTCGCAAAGCTTCTGCCGCAGAGCCAGGATCTGCCCCTGGTGGTCGAGCGAGCCGAGACGATCGAGGATATCTGCCTGACGGTAGAGGAGTGGCTCGACGGGCAGTTCGCGGCCCTGGACGATTGTCGAATTCTGCTGGCCGAGAAGGCGCGCCTGCCAGACCTTACCCCCGATGATCTCACCGGGTTTGCGAGCCTTGAGGAGCTATTTGTAGACATGGAGCTGGACGAGTATTTCGAGGTGGAGCCGATACCTGGCCTCGACATCGGGCCAGAGGTCCGCGGTATGGTCGAAACGGTTGCGCACGAGCTGAGGCGCCAGGACGAGGAACGAAAGAATCAGCGATATTGGCAGTGTGTCGCGCGACGTCTGAATTCGCAGCTTGCTGCCGTCGAGCAGCAGACGTTCGAGGGCAGCTCGTCAGACGGTCTCGTGACGGCTCGTGCCCAGGGAACCGTGCATCTGACCGAATTGGAGGTCATGACCGATCGTCAGCCGAAAGCGTCCAGCATCAAGCAGTCCGTCATCGAGGCGGTCAACGCGGCGATCCGCGAGGCGAATCACCAGAGAACCTGCAGCATGATGCTCGAGGCGTGAACGATGTTCGGAGGGCGGTCCCACCCGATTCGGTATCTCGGTGACGCTTAACGCCCCGAGCCGTTATCGGTCGGCCACTCCCTGTTACACGACAGCGCTTTGACGCAAGAATCGGTGCCGGTCGCCTAAATATCCGGATAAACTCCGTGAAATTAGTACTTCCAGAATCTCGTCTGAATCTTCGTGGATTCAATACGGGAACAGGTTAGTAGGCCGATAACGCCCTTGAAGCCTGCCTGCGATTACCTACACGTACACGCAGGCGTCCGCGCAACTGCCGGCGAGGTTCTGTGGACTACTGGGAACTCCCTGTCTTAAAGAGACTTAGCCGAGGGCCGACCAAGACACAAACGCGATACACGGACACGAAACTGTCGGATCAGTGACTTCGCGTCGGCTTCTAAGCTCTCATCCTGACACCAGTCGAGATGCGTTATGGGAACAGGAAAATGTCGCAATTGACGGCCGGACTCCAGGTCCGTTATGCTTGGCTCAAGGCGGGGATTATAGGGAATTTGAGGGCTTTCAAGCCCATCCTGAGGGCTTGGCTCCGGGGAGTTACACGGACAGAATATGTCGCACAAAGTGAATCGGGGCTTGGAAGCTCAGTAAGGCTGTTCTACAGCTACGAAGCCGAAGTGGGTGGCATGAAGTCAACTAAGCCATAGATCTGATGCCCAAAAGAGCTAACAATTCGACATTCCCAGCTGACTTCCGTTTTGAGGGAGTAGCCTACTTTGGACCTACTGAAATCTATAGAAACGTTCGGCCCCGCCCTAACGTAACGCTCAACACATTCCGCTCTCGCATGTGGAGACTGAGCCGTGATGGCGCACTGTCCGACAGTTCCATTCGCGAAGCGCTCTATCTCTCGCCGCAGGAATGTAAAGCGAAGTATGGGGCCAGGAGGACATGGGTTCAGGTCGGCGATAAGAGAATTGATCTTCTTGCCTATTACAACAGCGAAGAGTCGCGAGCGATGGTATCCTACCGGACCTTCTGGTCTAGGCTTCGAAGAGGAGTCAACGCAGATACGAGAGATCCGGTAGTATTAGAGCACGCGTTGACGTTTTCAAGAGCAGACTGGATTTCATTCTATGGCGGCGGTCGGCATAAAAGCTTTATCTATGACGGTGAACTCTATCCGGACCATCGCGGCGAAGAATTTCATGGAGTATCATCCTTTCTCAAGACAATCGGTCGATACTCAGAGAAAGCTACCGTCTGGAGTCGTCTCAAGGCCGGTTGGGATTTAGACACGGCTTTGTCTGTGCCGGTAGAACACGAAACAGAACGAAAGGGGCTTGTCTATAAGCTGACACGATTGAGCACTGGCCAGGTATACGTTGGGCTGACACAGGGTAGCCTCGACCGGCGTTGGGCGTTCCACATCATGACAGCCCGCAATGGCTCCACTAGCAAATTGTCGGAGGCAATTCGTAGTGATGGCCCAGGTGGATTCAGTCTCGAAGTGATCGAAGCCGAGATCGAGGCACCCCGAGAGCTGAAGCAACGTGAGATCTTCTGGGCCGACGAGCTGGAAGTTTTTGGAGAGAAAGGGCTTAATACGGCGAAGGCCGGGGGCCTCGGCACGCCTAGAGGTAAGAGGACCGAGGTCAATGGCGAGACGTTTCAGTCACTCAAGGAGGCAGCTCACGTCTTGGGGGAGCGCACTGGTCTAGCTCTGCACGTGGTAGAGAGTCGGCTACGAGTCGGAGCGCCTCTACCTACGAAGGCCAGGCGTCACAGCAAGCACCCTGACGCTGGTTCGAATCTCTTTCGTCGTTGGCTAGCACTCCTCAAGAGGCACCCAAAGGCCGTAGACCCTCTCTGGAAGAACAGCTATGACAATTTCAAAGCAGATGTCGCGGATACTTTTCGAGAGGGCTTTGAACTTGTTAGAAAAGACACCTCAAAGCCGTGGAGTACTACCAACTTCGAATGGGTAACGGTTCAACAGAAGATCGAGAAGATTCACGGGAGCAGCGTTCGGGTTCGAGGTGTTGAATATCCGTCGTTAAAGGCAGTTGCCGATGAGTATGGGATCGGTGTTAGTACCTTGAAGGACAGACTTCGGCGTCAGGGGATGTCGCCGGATGAGGCTGTATCCAAGCCTCTTTCGGCGACGTCCTATCGCGGATCGGGTACCATCGTAGATGGTAGAGTCTTTCGCTCCAAGCGACAAGCGATTCTTCACATCGCCAAGACAAGAAAGATCACTGAACACCAAGCCAAGTATCGATTCAACAAAGGAGAGTACTCTTAAGCCGATAGAGCTGTTAGACTGCTCTACATTGTGAACGTGAATATGTATGGGTTGTCAACAACGAAGATCGCGGTAGAACCAGAGGCTGAAGCACACGGCTGCGCCGGTGCTTAGCCTTGGTCGTTGGGCGACACGTTCCGCCACAGAACTGAATGATCCATGAGCGAACAGCCGAAGAGTAAATTCGAACTTACCGTAGAGCTGATTAAGGCCACCGCATGGCCAGGCTTAACGATGATTATCTTGATCACCTTCTGGGGGCCACTGCGCCAGACGGCGGAACAGTTCCCGTATCTTGTGAGAAGATCTGACACGATAACAATTGCAGGTCTTTCGTTGGAGGTTAGCCGCGAGCTCAGGAGGCAGGCATCTCCGGAAGTCGAAGAAGTTATAACCGAACTATCCAAGGAAGGCATCAAGCGTGTCCTGCGCCTTAGTGGGGGTAGTTATTGGGACAAAGGATCAGAGACGCATGGGCGCGCTGATTATACCGAGTTGATCCATCTCAAGCTCGTGGAGGAGATAGCTGTCGATGAACTCGAGAGGCAAAACCAAGAAGAGGGGAAGAACTTCGGATTCGGAGTCCGTCCTACAGAGCTGGGCAGGCAAACGCAGTCCTTTCTTCAATCGGTAGTTGCTGAATTTGTCCAGGAATTGGATTTGTCTCATCCGAGTAGTAGCGACGAGTAAATGGCGACGCCCACATGAACGAACGAGTAGTAACGACTTTGACAGTCATGTGAAAGAGCCCGAGGGGTATCCATAGGTAATTCGTGATGCATCCGGGTTAGGGTGCCACCGAACTCGGTCATGGAGCCGATAGATTAGGAATCTGGAGAAATTAGGAGCGCCTCCGAGACCCTCTCATACTCCGATCGTGTTTTTAGTCGAATTGTGGTTGTGGCCGAGTATCAACCTAAATTGAGCGAATCTTGGTCTCAAGGAGCAACACCGAGGGATTGATTTGAGGTGGTATGTGTGCTTTTTCCCAGAGAACCGGAAGCTTGAGCTGATCCCACAGCGCTTGCGCGACCTTGAGCGTCACCTCTCCGGCATGTCGGACGATTTTGCCGGCTTGGTCGAAGAGTTGGCGTCGGATATCAGACAGCTAGATTCTTGCTTCTTGCGGCTTGTTTTCGTGATCAGCAAGCCAGCAGGCACAGCGCGACCGCAAAGTGCAGATTCGAGAGAATCGAGTACTTTGGCTAGGCGGCAGCGGGCGCGACGCGGCTTCAGGTCACCGCAGCGAGGAGAGCGGCGAAACTCTGTGAGCCGCCGGCGTCAGCCAGCGGGTCGAACTCCTCGCCGCTTCGGATGAACGGGAGACTCGGAGGCGGGTTAGGTGGGGTTCTGCGAGGAGAGCGGCGAAACTTCGTGAGCCGCCAGCGTCAGCCAGCGGGTCGAACTCCTCGCCGCTTCGGATGAACGGGAGACTCGGAGGAAAGCTACCTTTGGGGAATATCGCCGCGGTGACGTTGCCGAACTTTATCTTGAGCGAGGCTTCCTGGAACATCGCGACGAAGGCGCGGTATGTCTGTCGAAAGCGATCACGCATGTTTTTGCTGGCGGCGTGGCAGAGCGGTTTTGGCGAGCTCTTGCTCTTCGGTGGTCGCTCCAGAGGATTCTGATGGCGGATCTTCTCCATACCCACGATCTGAGATCCGAGCTCCTCGCGCAGCTCTGCTGCTGCGGTCTCGATCTCAACGATCATTTGCGCGACGCGCTTCCGAACCTCAGCTATGGGCAGGTTGCTCCAGCAGGGCAACGGCGCGAGCTTCAGCTCGTAAGGCGTCATGAAGTCGCCGCGTTTGACGGGCTCGACCGCGGCCCCGCTGCGAAGCGCCTTTCGCTCTGCCTGCCGATGGACCTCATACTCGAGGGCGCGGTCATACCACATGCCGGCCATCGGCTTGCCGTCGATCAGTGCTTGGGCGCAGTGCAGGCCCTCCCAGTCAGCAACCCGAGCGACCAGGTTCTCCTTGACGGTGTTGGAGAGAACGTAGCGGAGGCGCTCGATCGGCTTGCCGTCGAAGATCCCGCGATGCAGCTCAGCGGCGATGTCCTCGACCTCGGCCGAGGGACCGTTACGTCCGAAGTAAGTTGTTTCCCAGAGTCAGCCTGCCGGTTGAGAACCTCTTGGGTTGATGCGAGGAGCTAAAGCATCCCGCGGCCTTCCGATCCACCATGGGCCCCGTTTCAACCGAGGTGGGACGCCAGCGCCAGCACAGTAGCCAGGGTCGCCACCGCGCCGGTAGCGACCAGCCAGCGCTGGGTCGCCTGCAACTTTCCGCCCAAACCATCGATCCGCTCGGATTGAGTGTCGAGAGCCCCTTCGAACCTTGAGGTGGCCTCCTCGAGACGCCTTTTGTGACGAGCGGCTAGATCCGACAGCTTCTCCGAGACCTTGGTCTCCAGCGCACCGAGCTTCTTTCCCGTCTCCCTCGCCACCTCGCGACGGGTCTCCTGATGCAGATTGCGAATCTCCTCGAGGCAGATCTGACGAGCTTCCGCGAGACGCTTCTCGAGGCCTTCCGCACGCCGGGCGAGCTCCCCTTCCAGCTTGCTTCGAAGCTCCTTGTGCGACGCGTCTGAGCGACTCCTGATCTCCTCCGAGTGGCGCTCGATCGCCTGTTCGAGACTCCGCGAAAGCATCGATTCCAGCTGCTCGAAACCCTTTCGGTGGAGCTTCACATTCGCCTGGCGGGTCTCCTCCAGCATCCCGACCGAACGTTGTTTGAACTCCTCGATCTCGCCATCGAAACGGACAGCGATCTCACGCACCGCCAGACCGAGGGCGATCACCTCGGATCGCGAGGCCGGAGCCTGTTGCAATTCATTTCTCGCCATCTGATATTCCTCCTGTAAGCACTTGATATAAATGTAAATCAGTTCCTTGCGTTCCTTGGACGAAGCATTTCGAACCCGCAGAGCAAACGTCGTATCGATCAATTTTTCCGCCGGCTCGAATCGCTCGATTCCTGACAGATCATCGAGCAGGGACCGCGAGCAGATCGATTCAGCTTCTTCGACGGCATCGTCGAGAGAGCGTAATCGAGCTTTGGCCTGAGCCATCCGTACGAAAGGTTTTGCAAACGACATCTCGACCTCCCTTGGGCTTGCGCTTCAAAAAACCCAGTGGTGAGCACCGACCCGGTCCAATTGACCGGTGAGGCACAAGCCGGTAATTCCGTCGTCAGGAGATAGCGCAGCTTGAGGATCTCGGAATGCTCGCTCTCGAGCTCCGCCAGCCGTTCCTCCCGAGCCGCGATCTCAGGGGCGTAGCGAGACTCCACCCATTTTGCACCGGCCCACCCCACCACAATGCCCACACCGAGGGTCGCCGCCCCTTCCACCACGTCCCAGGCGTCTCCACCGAGGTCGACCCACTCCAGGGCTTCGATGATCCTGACACCATGCTCGAAGGTCAGCTCGAAAGCCATCTTGAGCTCTTCCTGGTGCTCGAGGAGGTGAGCGATCCGCTTGCCGACGTCGATTGTCCCATTGGGCAAACGGAGGGTGAACTCGATCAAGGCCTCCGACAGGGGCTCGGCCATCGCATCCCAGCCCTTGGTCATCGTCTCGGCATTCCGGACTAGGAACTCCCCGACCTCTCCCCCGACCTCGATGCCTTGATCGATCAGGCGGCGGGATTGCAGGAAGTTCCAGGCCGCGAAGCCGCTGCCCACTCCGGCGGCGGCCGGCGAGAGCTCGTCACGGTAGGACGTCGATACGGCCATCTTCCGGACCTGCTCCGCCGCCACTCCCAACTCTTCCAGCACCTTTTCGACCCTCGGAACGACCGGCTCAAAAGGCGTGGGACGATCGAAAGCCACCCCCGCCTCCGACAACATTGCGATCACAGTTTCTGTCTTCATCGTTTGGCCTCCTCCGGCATATCTACTTAAGCGCAATCGCCCCACAGAAGTGCTCATCGGATTTCTCGATCGTGCGCGACGATCCGAGAAACCCGTCCACCGGGGATTTTCTATGCTGACCTGGCAGCCCGAGCAGCCAAGGGAGGACACGATGACGCAGACCACCTCGGCGAGCCCGACTGAGCTGTTTCAAACCTGGTCAGATGGTGACGAGGAGGCCCGGGACCACCCACCTTGAAAGACGATCTCCTTGGCCTCAAGGAGCCCATGGTCGACGTCCTGGCCCTCGACACGGCTTTGCAAGGGCTGGCAAAGATGGATGAGCTGCGGGCGCGGGTGGTGGAGCTGCGTTTCTTCGGCGGGTGGGTGGTACTCTATAGGATCGCTCCGCATGACCGAGGTGGGTGGTACCCTATAGCTCGCGTGATCGACCGAGGTGGGTGGTACCCTATAGGTACCCCTATAGCTGTGAGTATTGCTTCCTGTAACAGCATGACGGCAAGCTTCTGAGAGGGCCTCGAGGAAATAGCATTGAAGGTTGAGAACGTAATGAATCAAGTTGATGAACAGAGCCTAGCTGAACCTCTAAGCTGGGGAGTCCTCTTCTGTATAGTGGTAGTAGTTGCTCCCTTCGTGATGGTCTTTGGATCGGGGACGGATGTCGACCAGTCTCCCCTGTTTCTCATCCTCGTAGCTCCGGCGACGGGAGGAGCTAGTCTTCTCCTAGGAACACTACTCTCGGTGCTCCTCAGGGATCGTACACGTCTTTCACGTTTCGGTAGGAGCAGCATACTTTTGGCCACACTTGTGGTTACTGCCGCCCTGCTATCGTCGTCTTGGTTCTGGCGAGCTTTGGGCTTCCTCCTGGAAACCGTCGGGAAGATACTCCGACTAGAGGCAGAATGAAAGTCGCGTCGAACCATCGACTCGAGCCGGAAGCGCTGCGCGCGCCACTCGTTCGAGGTTACATGACGACTGCGACTGGGTGCGACTGCGACTGGGTGCCACCCTCTTAGGGTGCGGACTCCTTAGGGTGCCACCCGACCCGATACGACTCGATGGCGTGACCGAGGTGGGTCGTACCCCTATACCCCGCGTGACCGAGTTAGGTGGCACCCTGTAGGAGCACCCTAGTAGCGCGCTAGGCTGCGGTCATAGCCCAGCTGGACGTGGTCGACGTCGTCGCCCAGCATCGCGACGGCGCCGCTGGTCGGCGGATGCGACCTCGACGCGATCCATGAGCTGCTGAGTGGTGAAGCTCGCAGAAATCCCCGATCCCCGGTCGTCGACAATGCTGGCCAGGGAAGCGGGTCAACCCGCGCCGGTGGACGCCCGGAGATACGAGACCAGGTCCAGGGGGACGTTACGCTCGATGTTGTAGGGCATCCCGGGGCCTCTCTCGTCCGCGAAGGCCGCCAACACCTCGCCCGAAGTCGCGTCCACGAGCTCGACCTTGAAACCGAAGCGCAGGGTCGCCATCTCCATGCTGACCGTGATCGAGAAACCGGGTTGGGGAGGTGGAGCTCCACCCAGCTTCCCCGGCCGGAACTTGACCACCTCGACCTTCAGCAGAAGCGATGCTTCGGGCTGCTCGCCGGCAGCGCCCTGGTGGACGGCGGCGAACGGACCCGAGTCCAGCTCACCCTTGACCAACGCGGCCATGCGCTCGGTGGCCGATCGAGCCGCCTCGACGTTCTTGGGCTTGAGAGCTTTGCGATCGGTGATCTGGAAGTCGTCGATGTAGAGCGTCGAGTAGCTGCTGAGATCAACGGCCGGCCAGGTCTGGAGCCGCTTTTCTCGGTTGACCGCCCGTTCCTGCGCCAGTTTCTGGACCTTTGGCAGCCGTTTTGCGACGTGCTCAGCGGCTTTCGCCAGCTCCTTGTCAGTTGCCGTGGCGTAGAACTTGACTTCCTGGAGGGAGGCTTCTCGTTCTGATTCGGGGAGCCATGAAAAGCCAATTCCAAAGGTAGCCTCGAAATAGTAGACCTGCCCGGGACCGGCTTCCAGGTTCAGCACGGAATCGCCCTGTTTGGGCCACAGCAGGTACCGGCCCGGGTCCAGCCGAACACAGGTGTAGGAGTTGTTGTCGAGGGTGCCGAGGAGCTGGTCGTCGGCATAGATGAACAGTGTCCTGGCAAACCCCATCATGTCGGCTGGGCGAATGAAGTAGAGAACCGACTGATCGGGCGTCGGCTCGCAATATATTTTGTTCTCGGACTTTTCGGCTGCCAGCGATGGCACTCCGCTGCCAACGATCAAGATCAACAGCAGCGGGGCTACGAGGCGCTTGTTGCCTGGCTTCATGGCCTTCTCCTCATGGACGACAAACGGATGGTCTGACGCTGACGCACGCGCGCCTTCGGCAGCTCGGCGGTCAGGGAATTCAGCGCAGCAGGTGACCCGTTACGTGGGAAGCAAGGACCCGTAGCTTTTGCCACACCGGTTTTTTCCGGCTGTGCCCTTTCGGGGTCGAGAGCCATGGCTCCACCAGGCGCTGGCTCCCTACTATGTATAGACCCCCCGGGGTCGGGCCAGGGGTTAATGCGGCAGAGCCGTGAAATCTTAGCGGTGGAGATGCTGGTCGTGTCTCGGGCGTGGCCGAGGTGGGTCGTACCCCTATACCCCGCGTGACCGAGGTGGGTGGTACCCTATAGGATTCGCGCCGCCCCTATAGGGATTGCGTGACCGAGGTGGGTGGTACCCTATAGAATTGGATTCAAGCCGCCGTTGAGGCGTGGTCGTTATGTTCCAAAGGAGGCCGTGTGAGTAGGAAAGTGGCGCGTGTAATGCGTTTCCGCATTCATCTGGTCGGAATCGAACCGCCCATATGGCGAATGATCGACGTTCCCGAGGCCTACTCGTTCTGGGACCTGCACGTCGCCATCCAAGATTCTATGGGCTGGCTGGATTACCATCTTCATTCGTTCAACCCTCCTCGGAGGCATGGCCGCATCAAATCCAGGGTCGGAATCCCCGATGATGAGTTCGATGATGGGACGGTAGCAGGCTGGGAGGTGCCGATTGCGAAGTTCTTCATGGAGATTGGAGATGCGCTGGAATACGAGTACGACTTCGGCGACGGGTGGTTACATGAAGTTACCCTGGCTGGAATCCTTCTGAAGGAGCGGGGGCGAAAGTACCCGGTTTGCGTTGATGGTGGAAGAGCCTGTCCTCCTGAGGATTGCGGAGGAATACCTGGATACGAGGAGCTTCTGGAGGTTCTTGCTGATCCATCTCACGAAGAACACAGAGACATGGCGGAGTGGTTGAAAGGCCACGCCAAGTGCTACTGGCCGTACAGGCCAGAGGAGTTCGATCCAGCCACGGTGAAGTTTGACAATTCGAAGAAGCGGTTCAAGACCGCGTTTTTGCAGCCATGAGGCTTGGCCTCTGACGCGACCTGGAACTCCCCTTTAAAGAGGCCATCCCGTGAAGGATTCAAAGTCCCATTCGTCACTTTCTACTGAGCCTGCTTCACAGGCCAATCGAGGTCAGTTCTTCTGGCAATGGTTCTGGCGCGTCTTCCTCGTCGTCTCTCTCGCCTACGCATGGTACTCCTACTACGTGCCCTCCAACAGCGTGTCTTGGGCCGAGGATTTCGCCTCGGCCCAGCAACAAGCTGCCCAATCCGGCAAGCCCATGATCCTCTTCTTCACTGCCAAGTGGTGTGTTCCCTGCCGAATCATGAAACGCACGGTCTGGGCTGACGAGCAGGTGGAGACGACGGTCAACGCACAGTTCATCCCCTTGATGATTGACGTGGATGATCCTGATGTGGCTCCTGTGTTGAGGCGTTACCCAATCAACGGTACGCCCGCCACGATCATCACGGACTCCCAAGGGGCCGTCTTACAACAGGTCACGGGGGGAATCGGCAGATCGCACTTCCTGGAGCTGCTCGAGAAGCTGAATCCACCTGTTACGCAGCTCTTGACTCCCTGAGATGCAAAGATACGCCCTTATTGAGTTGCTGGATCCGAAACGTTGGCGGCCACGAAGGTCCCTTTGACGGCTGTGGACCGACGACAGGCAGAGCCGCCGGCTAGGACCCTTCCGGGAATCAGCTGACGACGTTGAGGTTGCTGCCCCGCAGCGATGCCGATGCGATCTGGTGCTGAGCTTGAAAGGCTAGAAAACCGAGATTGCCTTGGCGGCGGCTAGCTCTTGGAAATTTCACCCGATAGGAGAGAAGATGGTCACAATCGAAGGTACCCTCAGCGGAACCGACAACAGGGACAAATGCAGCTACCAACTGGAAGAGGGGGAATACACGTATAATTTGTCTGCTGGCGGCAAAGGGAGAGTGGGCCTCAAGATACGTACAAAGAACTTTCAAATCGAAGGGAAGAAGATCCGAACTTGGAAGACTATTGTCGAGAAGAAATCCAAGATTCGCGGAGGAACGAGCTTGCAGGGGAGCTTCACTGTGGGCGCAGGGTTGGATATAAGCGAGAACTCTGTAGTTGAGTTTATTTTTACGAGGCCCGCTGGCGGGCGTAAAGTTACCTATGACTTCACGTGTACTAGGGATTAGCTAACACCCCTAATTGTTCCATTCGGCGGGTCATGGCTTTTCTGTGCGGCATGTGATGGCTCTCCAACCACGCAAAACAAACCGTTGAACCGGAGCCTGTGGATCTACTGACATAGGAATCGCATATCGCGGGGCGTAGTCGTAGGTGCCGTAGGCTTGGCCTCGATTTCGGGCGCCCCATTCTTTCGATCTGTTGAACCAAGCCCCTCGAGCGGCTCAACCTGGACGAGATGGCGCGCAGCGTGGATTCCAGGCCGGCACCATGGGTTATTTGTGGTGCTACCTTTGGCGCCATGAAACTCGCCGAGAACGACAAGCCCGTCGCCTACAACTGCTCGTTGACCTCCTGAGTCATGCAGAACCGGCCAAGGTGGTCCCGCACCGCGCAACAAGTGGGAGTCGTGAGCTCGTTCGCGCTGCTTGTGACCGGCCTTCTCTACCTGATCGTCATCGCGGCCTGGTTGGTCGCGGTGGGCAAACCGATGGAGCCGATCGGCGACCCCTATCTCGCGGTGATGGAAGTGCTCACCATGGCTTCGGCGTTGGCGCTGGTCGGCTTCAGCGTCGCCATCTCGGCGTTGTCGACTCCGGAGCGCCGGATTTTCGGCCTCGGCACCGTGGTCGCGGGTACGATCGCAGCAGGGCTCACTCTATCTGTGCACTTCGTGCAGCTGACGGCGATCCGCCAACTCTGGCGGTCGGGGACCCTGGCCGATTATCGACTCGTCTGGCCGTCGCCTATTTTTGCGGTCGAGTACCTCGCGTGGGATCTCCTCGTGGGGATAACGATGTTGCTGGCGGCGGCTTCCCTCGGGGAAGGGCATGGAAAGGGCGGTGCTCGTACCCTTCTGACGGTCGGCGGCGGCTTCTATATCATCGGTCTGGTGGGACCCGCTTCCGGAGTCATGGCGTTGCAGAACATTGCCGTCCTGGGTTACGCGGTGCTCCTACCGCTGGCGGCTTGGTTCACCGCCGGGGTGTTTCGACGAACGGAGCCCTAACTGGACCCGGAAAATAGAAATATTCGCTGAGCGGCTCGCCTACTGATGCCCTGAAAAAGCACCAGCTTGCGGGCCGAGACCGAGAGTGCAGCGTGGAGCTCGATGCCGGACCCGTTCTTGCTTTCATCTCATGGTTTTGCTTGCTTTTATCTCATAACGCAAGTACACTCGTCGAAAAGGGAGGTTCAGACTCATGCGAATACTTCTCGTCTCGTTGGGGATGCTCGCGATCGTCGGCGCGGTCCTGGGTCAGGTGGTAGAGCTGGGCGACCAGTTCGGGATCAACGACGAATCCGCTGAAGCGGCCCTGAGGCCCGCGATGGCGATGGGTTCTGACGGCAATTTCATCGTGGTCTGGGGCTCGACCGGCGGCTTGCCACCGCTGGAACGTATTAGCGCTCGGCGCTTCGCCGCTGACGGCTCGCCGCTCGGTGAGGCGTTTCAGGTCAACACCTACACCTCGAGCATTCAGTCCTCTCCCGAGGTCGCCGTGGACGGAGCGGGCGGTTTCTTCGTCGTGTGGGTCAGCGATCTCGAGGACGGCGATGTCACTGGCATCCAGGGCCGACGCTTCGACGCGAGCGGCAGCGCGCTCGGCGACGCGTTTCAGGTCAACACCTACACCACGAATCGTCAATCCTCACCGGCAGTATCCTCTGACACGGCGGGCAACTCGGTGGTCGTGTGGAACAGCCGAGAACAGGATGGCTGTGGCGGCGGCATCTTCGGACAGCGCTTCGACGCCGTCGGCGACCCGTCCGGTGACGAGTTCCAGGTCAACGTCTATACTGACTGTTTTGACGGGGCCTCCCAAAGCAGTCCTGACGTCGCGATGATGCCCGGAGGCGATTTCCTGGTCGCATGGAACGGCGTTGGAGGCCAGTTCGATCGCTACGATATCTGGGGTCGACTCTTTGCCTCGGACGGTAACCCGCGCGGCGACGAGTTCCAGATCAACACTTTTGAAGACTACGCGCAGATCTCTCCCGCCATCGGTGTGGCCCCATCCGGCGAATTCGTGGTCTCGTGGAACTACTACTACCAGGGATTCCCCTTTCCGTCAGGCGGCATCTTCGGACAGCGCTTCGACTCCAGCGGCGGCAAGATCGGCGAAGAATTCGAGGTCGATCCCTTCAGCAACGACCACGTTGCCTCGCCCGACATCGCGATAGCCCCCGATGGGGAGTTCGTGGTCGCCTGGACGAAGTTCTACTATTACGACTTTTATAAGTTCAGCACCGAGATCTTTGCTCGGCGGTTCGATTCCGATGGTTCGCCCCAGGGTGATAAGTTTCTGGTCAATAACGACACTTCCTACGACCAGTGGCACCCGCGGGTAGCCATGGACCCCAACCACCAATTTGTCGTCGTGTGGCGCGACCAGTCTTATCCCGACGGCTTCGAGCTCGTCGGACAGCGGTATGCCGACGCCGAAGTCTTCAGCGACAGTTTCGAGTCGGGCGATACCATGGCGTGGTCAGAGACCGAACCGTAAGCTGTTGGATGGGTTGTTGGCCGTCCAGATCCTCCATGTGAGCTTGCACATGGGCGATGCCTATTCGAATGGAGAAACGCGACCCACCCAGAAATCCTTACCCTGGGTCTGTTCGATGGTCGACAGCTGAATCTTGCGAAGAGTCACTGGCCACGGCCCGTTGACGACTATCATGGTTCTCGCGGCGGCATCCCAGGCCACGACCAGCATCGAGTGCTCCGAGACGCCATCCTTTCGTCGCTCAAGAAAATCGCCGGATCGAGGAAGGTATTCCGCATTCGATTTTGAGTGCAGGAACTTTCCGGTCGCATTGTTATAGCGATACAGGCGATTGGCTTTACCAAAGATAGAACGCAGGTTGCCCGTGAAGTCGATGGTGCGAAACTCATTCGGTTGGTTAATGACGACACCGGTCTCGTGGTAATACCAGGATACGAATTCACTGCACAACGCTTGGTCCGGTTTCGCGTACTTGGGATTTTCGAAGAACTGGTCTTTGGAATCGCTGCCGCTCTTTCCCAGGTCTTGCGCGGCAAGAATGACTGCCGGATGGGCCGTAAAATCCAGCCCTGCCAGTCTGCAGCGAGATTCGCGCGCCCAGGGCTCAAGATCAATCGCCCGGGTGCCTGCCGCCAGCTCCGTGGATATAGCCGAGTCAACGATGCGCAGCCGTTCCCAGAAATCGTCCGCCACTCGATCTGGGATATTGTAGTTGATCTGAATTCGCAGTTTCTCGATCATCAGCGGCGTTTTTCCGCCGTGATTCTCGAGGCTCATCTGGTCCCAGAAACCTCGGCTGCCCGTGTAGGCAAATGATTGCAGGGTCTTGAGGCCGGCGCTCGTACATTTGCCTTCCAAGACACGCGTACTCTTTCGCTTGAGACTCACCGGAACGGATTTGGTCTTGCCCTTGTAGTTACGGAAGCAAAGATAGCGGGTCATGCGTTGAACAGGAATCGGGTCGCGATTGGTGATCCTCACGATCAATTCGTCGGGAGGGCACGTCAGTTTCTTGTCTTTACCCATGGTCACGTACCTCCAATATAGAATGCCCTCTCTGGAATCTTGGACTCGCCC
>JAAUXY010183362.1_pt1 | contig 22235 bp, 16 predicted proteins | sample 7278121 | NCBI WGS metagenome assembly JAAUXY01 (sample SAMN14350117, study PRJNA611818) | marine sediment metagenome | isolation source: surface marine sediment (1.8m) | place: French Polynesia: Moorea | collected 2018-08 | reverse complement strand
ACAAAACCATAGGCATCGGCACTGACGGTTTTGGCTGTCCGATCAACTTTAAAATCCGCTATGGAAAAAAGAAAATGTACCGGAGCAATCTCTTCATTAAAAACCGTTTCCGCGTCGCGCCCGGAAATAAATATATTCGAGCACAAGGTTTTAGCCGCATGTCCGTTCCCGATCGGCATGGCATTATAAAGATACCAGCCCGCACCGACCAATGCGACCGTCAATAGTATCCCCACGCTGAACAGAACAAGTTTCACCCAGCGCCCCATAGAAACCTCCTCAAAAAATCATGATTGCCCGAATTGCGATACCTTTATTCTGCAGTATTTCGCTGTTTAACAAACAGGGTCAGTCCTTCCATTTTAACAATCTGGACCATTTGCCCTGCTTCAATCGGAGGCCCGTCATCCATTTTTTGGGCCCGCCAGAGTTCACCGCGGACCTGCACGTAACCCGACGGCGCCAGTCGATCTTTGGCAACACCATGCTCGCCGATCATTGAGTGCGAGCGACCGGAACGCTCCCAATCATAAGCTCGCCAGACAACCGGAAAAAGCACCACATCTTTGATAATCCAGAAACCGATGATACTCCAGAAAAGCCAGGTGGGCAAAGCGACCCAGTGCTGGATAATAATTAAAATCAAAATAACAGCGGCCAATCCTGGAATATTCAGCAAGATATATCGTAGATAAATGGGACGTGATATTTTTCGCAAATTTAGATCCATTAGTATTTAATTTTTCAGGCAAAGGCGCAAAGGTTTTTATGATTTTATTTTTATTCTTTGCGGCTTAGCGGCTTTGCGTGAGGTTTAATGCCTTGGTTTACAACCATTGATGGATTTATAAGATAGCGTTCAAAACACTTATAGAATAATGCGAATATACTCGCTTTCTAATAAATCGCGCTCGGATTTGATCTGGCTAAATGCCTGCATTAACGATTGTCGCTCAGTAGGATAATCCTTTCTTAATATTGCCGTTTGCGTCGGGCAAAGATACCAGGTGCAGATCCAGGGTCGATTAATGCGTGGCAGTCGGCATCCCTTAGATCCAAAGTAGCAACACGGATTTTTTAAATTTGCCTTCGGCTGACATGGTGGAATTGTGAGTTGATTGAAATGCATAAACAGCAGGTCTTTAAAATCAAACCAGACGCTAGCCTCCAGGCAACACGGATCCGGGCACCAGGGGCAGCTGGCGGCACACAGCTCATCCATAATAGGGAAAACGGCTTTCAGGCATGATTCGAGCGCTTGGGCTCGGATGTTTAAAGGCTTTAGATCCTGTGCGTAACGCCGGAGGTGATATGCGACAGCCTGATGCGCCTCCCGCCATGACTGACGGGACGCCCAGGGGATGCCAGATTCTGATCCTTTATCATTAATGGATTCAGACATGCTGATAGTCGGCTACAATGAGGGTTAAATCATCATCCAGCGTGTCTTCTGATGGTTTCCCCGACCAGTTGCAGACCTGCCGGATAAGCGCATCCGCTAATTGACCAGCCGGAAGTTCGGCGTGTGACTTGATGAATTCTTTGAAGCGATTGAAACCAAAAAGTGCCTTCATGCTGTTATCCGCTTCAACAATCCCATCGATGTATATAAGAATCCGGTCATGCGGCTCAAGCGCAAAGGCAATTTTGAAACCATACATGGACTACAGTCGCTTAAGATAACGTCTGGCCTGCGAAATGTTTTCCGTACCGGCAACCATCAGATGATCGTCGATGCGCTGCCCATCCAGGTATTCATTCAGATGAAAATCACTACCGTCCATTTTACAGATTTTACCCCCGGCGGATTCTAAAATGACCCGCGCCGCAGCCAGACCCTGGAAGGAATCATTGGTAATCACAGCTGCATCGGCACGCCCCATGGCTACGTAACACATATGGGCAGAAGCGCATCCCAGGGAGCGAATTTTACCTGGAAAGGTAGATTTATAGTGTTGGTGAAAACGAGAATAGGTTAACAAAAGGCTTTCGTCATCAATATGGCCTGAGTCGGCTACATGAATTTTTTCATTGCCCCAAAATGCATCCTGGCCGGGACGAGCATGAAAAAGATCGCCTGTTGCCGGCATGAAAAACAATCCTAATATCGGCCAAAAATTGTCCAGCACGGCTATGGACATACCCCAGATGGGAATGCCCCCCTGAAAATTGGCCACCCCCTCCAGCGGGTCAAAAATCCAAAGATAGCGTTTTTGCCCATGGGAATAATCTTCATTGAGTTCATCAAAACGGAACACCTGGTGTTCCGGGAATTGCTGGTTGAGTCGATTTTGAAACACATCGGTCAGCTGATTTTCGGCTTCGGTCACCACGCTTTCGTCGAATCGGACCTGTGGCTTACCTTTACCATAATAGGCCATCGCTTTTTCACCTGCCTGATGAATGGCGTCCATTGCAAATTCGCTTAACTGATCGATCCCAGGGGCCATATACTACCTCCTTTAATATAAACCTTGTATTTTGTGTTTGGTGTGTAGTGTTTGGTGTTTGGTGTTTAGCATGCCATAAACTAAACACCATATACTAAAAACCAAACTCTAGTCTTTTGTAATCTTAACTACCACTAAAGTAACATCATCTTCGGGAGCGCGGTCTCCTAAAAAAACATTAAACTCATGAAAACACGACGTCAATATTTCTCTGGCGCTTGCCTCGGCAAGCTTGCGCGTAATCTGCTGAATCTGTGCTTTGCCGAACATTTTGCCTGAAGCGTTGCGCGCCTCCCAGAGACCATCTGATCCCAGTAAGATGATCTGGCCCTTTTTAAGGTCTTTTTTTTGATATTGCGCGTAATGCCCATCCATGTCAACACCCAGCGCAATGCCAGCACCGCGCAGCTCTTCGAAGGTGTCGATTTCCGGATCATAAAATATCGCCGGATCATGTCCGGCCCGTACCCAATACAGACAGTTGTTTTGCGTGTCGATGGTCAAATAAAACAAAGTCATAAAACCGCCGGTCTCTTCAAAATCCCTGACCATCTGCTGATTGACGTCGGATACGATATCCACAAGGGTGCCCGGCAATATTGATCGTTGCCGCAGAAATGCTCTGGCGGTGGCCATCATCAGCGCAGCCGGAATGCCGTGGCCGGATACGTCGCCAATGGCCACTGTAAAATCTCCGGGATGCGTTTCACTGGTTTCTGGAAAATCATAATAATCGCCACCCGTCTCATCACAATAGACGATGGTGGCCGCAACATCCAATTTGTCCAGTTGTGGGCTTTGCCGGGGCAATAAGGTCTGCTGAACTTCCTGGGCCAGATACAAAGACTGGCGAATCTCGTCCCGTTCAACAAGCCCCTCGGTCATTTCATTTAAGCCATCACCCAGAACACCCAGCTCATCATTGGAAACCACCCTTACTTTCTGCTTGAAATGCCCTTTTCTCACCCGGCGAACCAGCACCATCATATCGGTAATGGGATCAATAATCGATTTGCCGGAAAGCACATTCAAGCGCCCGCCGACAAAAATAAAAATAACGCATAGGATAATTGAAAAAATCAGAAACTCGCGGCCAAAATCGGCAGCGGAAATAGTGACCATGTCCATTTCCCACAAAATAAAGGCAAGGGTGCCTACCAAAATGATCATCGGTGCCAGTGTCCCAACACCATATAGCACTCGAATTCTTCTGAGAATTGATAGTTTGATGGTTCCCGGTATGACAGCCAATTTGCCGGCGGGGAAAAAAGTCCGAACCAGCCGTCTGCGGCTATAGGCCTCTGTCAGGAAAAAGGAGATAATGGCGGATATGTATCCGACCATAAACCCTCGAAAAGCTACAAAAAAGCTGATTTGAGGGGGCGCGTCTCTAAAAAGGACAAAAAATATACCCAAAAATGCCGTTAAGACGATCCACATGGTAAAATTGACCAGCCCGATAATAAAAGGCAAATTCAATATCCGCCGATAGGCCATTTCCGCCAGAGCGTCGTCAATTTCCAACCCCTGCCGCATGCGATTGATTACTTGGGTAATCGGGCGCTGAACAATGTATTGCAACCCTATTCCGATGCAAATAACCACAGGGTAGAATGACAGAATCACCACCCAGCCACCGGCCAGAAGGAAGGCTCGCTGAGCTTTAAAAAATTCTACCGGTGTGAAAAGGTTGAGCAGAGCAATGATGAGGAAACCCAATAGATTTGCGCCGATATTTCGTCCATACAGTTCGGGGAGACGGATTTTCTGAAAAGAAGAATCCAGCGTGGTTTTCAAGCTCGCTATCCTTTCTGCCTGCAAAAATCAATTAGCGGTGGCGCAGTGAAGCAGTATAACTCAAAATAGCTATTCAGTCTAAAAGGATCAAGAGGAAATAAATTCTCGATAGGGTTATTTTTATATCGTTCTAAAACGAATAACATCCATCCTTATGATAGCTCTTGACTCACCCGGAATAGTGGAATAATGGATCATTGGAATGTTGGGTCTTTCTATTTTGATCCATTATAGCCAGATCTTATCCTTTTCTTTACCCAGCATTCCACTTTTCCAATATTCCAGCATTTCATTAAGCAGCATTGTTGGAACTAACGGTTCATTTATTGTTGTGTTTATAAAATTGGCACTGCGGTTAAAATTGAACTTATTGTTGAGGAGGGACTCAAATGGACTCAAAAATTCCAACCCGTGAAGATGCGCTGGCACTTTTGAAACAATATAACAAAAACGAAGGCCTCATAAAGCATGCCCTGGCAGTGGAGGGCGTCATGCGTTACATGGCCCGCAAGCGCGGTGGGGACGAGGAAAAATGGGGGATTATCGGCCTCGTCCATGATCTGGATTATGAGCAGTTTCCGGATCAGCACTGTAAAAAAACAGAGGAAATCCTAAGAGAACATAACTGGCCGGAAGAATATATCCGCGCGGTGATAAGCCACGGATGGGGAATCTGTACGGATGTCAAGCCCGAATCAGATGTGGAAAAAGTCCTATATGCCATCGATGAGCTGACCGGATTGGTGGTCACTTCGGCCCTGGTGCGGCCTTCAAAGAGTGTCATGGACATGAAAGCCAAATCAGTTAAAAAGAAATGGAAGCAAAAACAGTTTGCCGCCGGTGTGGATCGCTCGATCATTGAAAGGGGTGCTGAAATGATGGGCGTGGAACTTTCCGAGCTGATCACCGACACCATCATGGGTATGCGCGAAGTGGCCGAGGAAATCGGCCTTAAGGGAAATGTTGAGTAGATAAGAAGTCGGAAGTGCGAATGCGGAATGCGGAATATAGATTTTTATTAACCACTGAAACCACAGAGAACATAGAAAAAAGCTTATAGATATCTCTCTGTGATCTCTGTGCGCGCTGTGGTGAGCTTTATCCTATCAATCATCCGGTCGTAGGCGGCCGCGATACAGCGAAAAGAAAATCCCACCAACACAAAAACACGAAAATACGACAAATGCCACCCGCACGCTTTTAATCAGCATCGCATAGGATTGGGGCGTAATCTGTGCCCGTCCGATATACAGCGCAAAAATCAGGGTCACAATTCCCATACTCAACATCTGCCCTAAAAGCCGCATGGTCCCCACCGATGCCGAAGCAATTCCGTAAAAGCGCTTATCCACCGAGCTCATAATGGCATTCATATTAGGAGATGAAAACAGGGCAAAGCCAAAGCCCAGGATCATTAGACTGGTGATTAGATAAGCCAGGGTGGTATGTGCATTCAGCACAATTAATAGCATCAACCCAAGTGCCGTAAGCCCCATACCCAGCGATGCAATCACGCGCGGTTCGATGCGGTCTGAGAGCCGGCCCGCCAGAGGCGAAAAAACAGCCATCACCACCGGTGTAGATACCAGCACCATCCCCGCACTCTGGGGTGATAAACCTTTGATGTATTGTAGAAATAAACTCAGCAAAAAACCAACTGCAAAAGTGGCACTATAATTGATCAGCGCTGCCAAACATGAGTACGCATAAGTGCGATTGGTAACAAACAAGTTAACTTCAAATACCGGGCTTTCCACCACCAGCTCCCACCGGACAAATGCCAATAGGCCCAAAACACCGGTCAGAATTAAGATAATGCTCTGAGTCGCCGGCAAAATGGATATGCCGTACATAAAAGTAAAAATGGCTGTTGCGTACATGATGGAGCCGGTCAGATCGAATTTTTGACCTTCAGCGCCTTTCCATTCACCTTTTAGCTTAAAACGCATCAGCAAAATAATAACCACGCCAAAGGGAATATTGATCAGAAAAAGACTTCGCCAGCTGAAGTAATGGGTTAAAAATCCACCGAAAAAAGGGCCGCAGGATAACCCTGTGTAAACTGCCGCGACGGCAATACCCAAAACCTTCCCGCGTTCTTCCACCGGGTAAACCGAACTGAGGATGGCTATTCCGGTGGCAAACACCATGGCACTACCGGCACCCTGGAATATACGAAAGACGATCAGCATGGGTGCAGTCGTCGCAATGGCGGATAGCAGTGACGTTAATGTGAAAAGCACCATGCCGATCAGATAGATTCTCTTGCGACCGTATATATCGGCCAGCTTGCCAAAGGGTACCAAAGATACGGCTGCAGCCAGCAGATAAGCGGTCGCCACCCAGCTTAAAACCACGGCATCGGTTTTAAACTCCTTTCCGATCACCGGCAGCGCAATATTGATCGAGGAGATCATAAAGGGGGTGATAAATGAGCTCAGGGATGCAATCGTCAGGGCGGTTAATTTGGTGGCTCTGTCATTCATTCAAATGATTTCCTAAATGTTGATGGACGACGGTTAGATCTTCATTTCATAAATACCGGTAACAGTCAATTAAATGCCAGTCGAAAACATTATCCTTTAATTTTCAACGGGTTCCATTACTGAGGACAGAAATTATGACTTGACCTAAATGCTACTATGTGGTACCCAAATATTGGCCTAAGCGAGAATGAAATCTGCTCACAAATACCCTTTTGTTTTTCCCTATTTTTGGGTTCACCTTCTGTCCAACATGTCAAGTTGACCTGTAGCCGCTAAACCGCCTCGGGCCAACCAATTCATCCTGTACCTTTTTCATCCAAACCTGAGCTGCAAACCATCACGGAAATGAGCATGTACACCCAAGATGTCAAACGCAAACTGACTGCAAGTCTCAGTGCCGATGTTGAAGGCTACAGCCGGCTGATGGGTAAAGACGATGTCGGCACAATTCGCACATTGACCGCCTACCGGGATACCATGACCAATCTTATCCTATTGCACCGCGGTCGGGTTGTGGACGCGCCTGGAGACAACCTGCTGGCCGAGTTTGTCAGTGTGGTGGATGCGGTGCAATGTGCGGTCGACATTCAACGTGAACTGGCCGAACTCAACCAGGAATTGCCCGCAGACAAAAGAATGCTGTTTCGCATCGGTGTCAATCTGGGGGATGTGGTTGAGGAAAAAGATAGAATTTACGGGGATGGCGTCAATATCGCTGCCCGTCTGGAAAGCCTATGCCACGGCGGTGGCGTTTGTATTTCCGGAGCAGCGTTTGAAAATGTTGAAAATAAGCTCGATCTTGAATTCGAGGATCTAGGAAACCACGAAGTCAAGAATATCGCCAAACCCGTTCGCGTTTATCGGGTGCTGTCTTACCCGGGAGCTGCTGCGCAAAGGGTCATTCAAGCCAAAAGGACAGTGGAAAAAAAATGGCGCAGGATCGCTTTTGCGATACCAGGAGTTCTGCTCATTGTCGTTGCCGCCGGTATCCTATGGAATTTCAATTTGCGCCCCGCCGGGCCGCAAATTGAAGTCGCCTCGGTGGAAAAGATGGCCTTGCCGCTGCCGGACAAACCCTCCATTGCCGTACTTCCCTTTGTCAATATGAGCGACGATCCCGATCAGGAATATTTCAGCGACGGCATCACCGAAGACATCATCACCGATCTGTCCAAGATCACAGGCCTTTTGGTCATTTCTCGCAGTTCGACCTTCGCTTACAAAGGCAAGCCAATAAAAATTAAGCAGGTGGCCGAAGAATTTGGCGTGCGCTATGTGCTCGAGGGCAGCGTCCGCAAAAGCAATGATAAAATTCGCATCAATGCCCAACTGATAGATGCCATCACCGGCCAACACCTGTGGGCCGAACGCTACGACGGTGATTTAAAGGACATTTTTGCACTTCAAGATGAGCTCACCCAAAAGATCGTTATGACGCTGCGAGTAGAGTTGAATGAGGCAGAGCTGGAGCGCATAAAACACATCCCCACTGAGAATCTAACGGCCTATGAATCTGCAATGCGTGGCGTGGGGTATTTACGAGGTAGAAAAAAACCGACGAATGCCCGCGCGCGGTTGATGTTTGAGCGGGCGATCGAGCTGGACTCTGATTATGCAGGCGCTTATGTGGGCCTGTGCTGGACATACCTTGCAGAGTGGTTATATGGCTGGACCGATGATCCCCAGGCCCCGCAGCGGGCCTTTGAGCTGGTCCAAAAAGCAATCCGCCTGGATGATTCCCATGCCAGTGCCTACAGGATGTTGGCCATGATTTATCTGTGGAAAGACCGCCAGCATGAGCAGGCCATTGCTGGGGCTGAGAAGGCCATTGCATTGGACCCCAACAATGCCTTTGGCTATTCAACTCTGGCAGAGACGTTGAAATTTGCGGGCCAGCCGGAGGAGGTCATTGCGCTGATGAAAACGGCTATGCGCCTCAATCCCCGTTATCCGGGCAGCTACTTATTTCAAACCGGCAGCTCCTATTATTATATGGGGCGTTACGACGAGGCCCTAGCATATCTGAAGAGAGCCGTAACCCAAATGCCCAATCATTTGCCGACCCGCGCCTACCTGGCGGCCATTTACACCGAATTCGGGCAGAAGACAGCGGCCCAGGCCGAAGTGGCAGAAATGCTGAGGATAACTCCCAATTATTCTCTGGAAAATGATGAACGGTACCCATACAAAGATCCGGCCTATAGGGAGCGGATCCGTAACCACCTGCGCAGGGCCGGAGTTCCTGAAAAACCGCCTCCTCTCCTGCCTGACAAGCCTTCCATCGCTGTGCTTCCCTTTGACAACATGAGCGATGACCCCCAGCAGGAGTATTTCAGCGACGGCATCACCGAAGAACTTATTACGGCCCTTTCTAAATTGCCAAAACTGTTTGTGATTGCCCGTAATTCCACATTCACCTACAAAGGTAAGCCGGTCAATATCCAGCAGGTGGGCCGGGAGCTTGGGGTGAAGTATGTCCTGGAAGGCAGCGTGCGCAAGGACGAAAACCGGGTACGAATCACAGCCCAGCTCATTGACGCCGCGACCGGTCATCATCTATGGGCCGAGCGCTATGACCGGGAGTTGACCGATATATTTGCCCTGCAGGATGAAATCACCCTGGAAATTATAACTGCCATGCAAGTGAAGTTGACCGAAGGAGAGCAAGGTAGCCTGGCGGCCAAAGGCACCGACAATCTAGAAGCCTACCTGAAGGTTTTGCAGGGACGCGAACACATCATTCGCAGCACAAGAGAAGAAAATATCCTGGCCAAACAAGCTTTTGAAACTGCCGTGCGCCTGGATCCTAAATACGCCGCAGCGTATGCAGGTTTAAGCAGGACTCATCTACTAGAGTGGGTTACCCATTGGAGCCATGAACCCCGTTCGCTGGAGCGGGCTTTAGAACTGGCGCAAAAGGCGATTTCTCTGGATGGCACTTTTTCAGGTGCATACGAAATATTGGGTTGGACATATCTGTGGAAAAAACAGCATGCCAAGGCCATTGCGGCATTAAATAAGACCATCTCCCTCAATCCCAACGACGCCGATGGCTATGCAGCGCTGGGAGGGATCATGAATTTTGCGGGGCAGCCGGCAGAAGCCATTGGGTTGGTGGAAAAGGCCATGCGCTTGAATCCGCATTACTCGGATTGGTACTTGATATACATTGGCCATTCCTATTTCCTGACCGAACAGCATGCAAAGGCTATTGAAGAATATAAAAGAGCCCTCGCTCGAAATCCGAATTTTCTACCGCCGCATATCGAACTGGCAGCGATCTACAGCATCCTGGGCCGGGAAGCGGAGGCCCGGGCCGAAGCACAAGAAGTTTTGAGACTGAGTCCCGATTTTACACTGGAAGGTCGACGCCAAAGATTTCCCTACAAAGATGCGGCCGTGTTAGAACGCAATATTGAGGCTCTACGCAGAGCGGGGCTGAAATGAATCCGGCCCGCCCCTTTTGTCCGATGAAACCGAAATTCGGTTAGACAGAGCGAGCCGGATACTCTACAGGTCAGCGAATGTTACCCGTTAGCTGATTTTAATGACGACAAAACCAGCGTTGGGTCGTTTAACCAGCAACTGAAGTTTATCCTCTTTTTTAAGTTTAGCGCGCAGCTCGGAGACGTCGGTAACCGGCTTGCGGTTGACTTCTTTAACCAGGTCCCCCTGGCGAACACCGGCTTCAGCTGCTTTGCTGCCGGACTGAACGCCCACCACCAACACGCCTCTCTCGGTTTCCGAATGACCATAGCGCTGGGCCAACTCCGGGGTCAGCTCTGAAATCCGAATGCCAAGTTCACCGTTACTTTCCGGTTTTCTTTGAGCCAGACGCTCTGAATCATCCCGTTTGGCAATTTTGACCTTTACCGTTTTTTCTTTACCATCGCGCAGAATCGTAATGGCGGTCTTTTTACCCACCGGAATATCAGCAATGGTTCCAGTCAACTCGCGACTGGTTTTGATGGATTTGCCGTCTACGGCGACGATGATATCATTGGCCTTAATGCCGGCCTTATCCGCCGGGTCACCTTCAAAGACTTTGGCTACCAGGACCCCATTTTTATCCTCGATTCCGTAGTATTCGGCCAATTCCGGGGTCAGATCCTGAATTCCAACACCCAGCCAACCACGCGTGACCGAACCGCTTTCTTCGAGTTGCCGGACAATTCCCTGCGCCATGTTCACTGGTATGGCAAAACCAATTCCCTGGCCTTGAGCAACGATGGCGGTATTGATCCCCACCACCTCGCCGTTCATGTTTAACAGCGGACCACCGCTGTTACCGGGGTTAATTGATGCATCGGTCTGAATAAAATCATCATAAGGACCGCTACCGATCACACGCCCCTTAGCGCTGACAATACCAGCGGTGACCGTCTGTTCCAGACCGAAGGGGCTGCCCATCGCTACTACCCAGCTGCCCACAGTCAGCTGGTCTGAATCGCCCATTTTTAGGGGCACCAAGTCCGGGGCGTCTTTGATTTTGATGAGGGCCAGATCGGTATTGGGATCGCGACCCACAATTTCGGCATCATATTCCTTATCATTGGACAAGCGTACCGTGATCTCGTCGGCGCCATCGATCACATGATTATTGGTGACAATATGGCCTTCGCGGTCAATGATAAAACCGGAGCCCAGACTTCTCTGCTTAAAATCCCGTCTGCGCTCATCACCGAAAGGTCCGGGATCACTAAATGGGTTTCGGCGCTCAAATGGATTACCAAAAAAGTGGCGAAATACCCTTCCGCCGCCCTCAACGGTTTTGACGGTCCGGATGTTGACCACTCCCGGTTGGGCCTGCTTGGCCAATTCACTGAAGCTGGCCGGTACCATAATGGCCCCGGATTCAGTTGCCGGTGCGTTTTTGGCTGCGGTTTTCGAATCCAGACTCGATAATCCCCAGATGAGACCGACGGTCAACAGAACCATTAAGCCACTGAAAATTTTGGTTTTACGTAAACGAATCATAGTCGTATTCCTCCTTCTTAATACCTGAATCTTGTATGAAAATTAATGCGAAGTTTAAACTTAACTTAAAGGCATAATGTTATAGTAAATTAGAGGTACAACAAAATAACGGTTGAATAAAATGGATGAAAATCTATTTATCGCATTAATTTTCACCCTTCGGGCGAATCGGAAGCTTCCATCTGCTGCGTTATTAAGGGCGAAGCATAGTTGACTATGCTTCGCCCTTAAGTGCCTTGCATATGAAAGCCTCCGACTCGTGCAAAATTCAGGTAATTGCTATTAATGGCATTAGAAATTATTGTGGCCATATGTTAGTTTGTCAAGATCACCACAAAATGACCCCAAGATGATCAAATGGTTAGGTTTGGCGAAAATACACGTTTGAAAAAATTGGACGTTTTGGAAAAAAATACCAAAAAGGCTTATAAAGCTTTAGATCTTGGCCGAGGGCAAGGCGTGAATCGATTCAAAAACGGAGCGTACACGTTAGTACGCGAGTATTTTGAATCGATTCATAACACAGCCATCGGTCAAGAGATGAGGCTTTATAAGCCTGTTTTGGGGAGGGTGATAGTGAACGTGCTACCTTGATCTACCTCACTGGTAACCGATATATCCCCGCCGTGAGCTCTGGCAACGGCCCGGGCAAAACTTAGACCCAGACCGATACCGGCCTCTGAGCGACTGGGATCACAGCGATAAAAACGCTCAAAAATGCGGGATCGGTCTTTTTGGGATATGCCGATACCGCTATCGGTAACTGTAAGTGAAACGGCCTGACTGTCGGCGGCCGTATTCATCGTCACGTCAACCTTACCACCGGCGGGTGTGTATTTGATGGCATTATCGAGCAAGTTGGCAATCATTCTTTGAATCAGGCGATTATCGCCGGATATGTTGAAGCTACCGGAAACATTACAATTAAGTTCTAAGCCCTTGTCTTCTGCCGGTGATAGGAATAGTTCACAGGCATCGCGTGCTATGGCGCCAATGTCCATTTCCTGGGCATTGAGCTTATTGACGCCGGCTTCGGTCTTGGAAATGACCAGCATGGTGTTGATCATTTCCAGCAGCCGATCACACTCCTCGATGGTACTGGCCGCCATGTTTTCATAATCTTTTTCAGAGGCATTGGTGGTTATGGAAACTTCGGATAATCCCCGGATGCGGGTGATCGGACTTTTCAAATCGTGGGCAATGTTGTCGCTCATTTCCCGAATGCCAGTAACCAGCTTTTGGATGCGGTCCAGCATCTGGTTAAACGTAATGGCCAGTTGGTCGATTTCGTCCTGGTTTTTTTTCACGGGCACCCGCTCATTGAGACTGCCTTCCGATATATGCCGCGCTGTTTGCGTCACTGTTTCAACGCCTGCCAGGGCTCTTTTGGCCATAAACCAGCCAATAATGATGGCCACAATAAATAAAGAGGCCATGGTAACTACAAATATCTTGCGAAAAGCTTCAATAAAACGCGTATTGCTTTCCATGGATTGACCCAGCTGTAAAATGATGCTGCGACCAATGGTCGTATACAGCACCCGGATTTTGTGCTTGCGATTCGGTAAACTGATGGTATCAAAAATCGGTCGTTTTTCACGGATGAGTTGATTGGTGGCCGTCTTGCCGATGCCGATATCGCGCCAATAAGACATATTGGACGAAGAAAAGGCCTGGCCGTCGAATGAAAGCAATCGGAAAAATATCTTCTTTTCTCCAGCGGCCTGTGCTTCTAAAATAATCTGGCGCTTCACCGCTTCGATGCCCTGCAGTTTTAAAATTGAGGATAGGGTTCGCGCCTCCCCCAACAAATCTTGATCGGTACGATCGCGGATAACAGAGGTAATTAATAAATAGAAAAAGAAAAATGCGACACACGAGGTTAGCATGAAAATCCCCGCATACCAAAGCGTAAGGCGAAAGGCCAGGGTATGGCGAGTACTATTTATCTTCTCTAAGAACATAGCCGACTCCGCGCACCGTGTGAATCATCTTGGTAGGAAATCCTTTATCAATTTTTTCCCGCAGCTTATATATTCTGGATTCAACCACATTGGTCTGAGGATCAAAATAATAATCCCAGACATGTTCCATAATCATGGTCTTAGATACCACTCTTCCGGCATTGCGCATCAAATACTCCAGTAAAGAAAACTCCAAGGGTTGCAACTCAATTTTTTTCCCGGCCCGCACAACTTCACGGGTAATCAGATTCATGCTGATATCAGCCACCGATAATTTCGTCGGTTCGTCAGCATCGCTGCTGCGCCGAATCAACGCCTGGAGTCGGGCCAGCAATTCGGAAAAGGCAAAGGGTTTTGTCAAATAATCATCCGCACCGATTTGCAGCCCTTTTACGCGATCATCCACCTCGCCTTTGGCACTCAAGATAATAATCGGCGTTTTCAGTTTTTCACGACGAATATGGTCAATTAATCTCAGACCGTCTATTTTGGGCAGCATAATATCAATAACAGCAACATCATACGGTTCGGTTAACGCCATGTGCAGACCGTCTTCACCGTTGTTTTCATGATCAACGGCAAAACCCTCGGCTTTTAAACCCTTGATAACAAAAGATGCGATCTTTGGGTCGTCTTCTACCAGCAGTACCCTCATTTACCACCTCTCCGGCTTTGGTGCTGATTTTCTTACAAAACGCGCAGGCGTTATATGGTTTTAAACATTTTTTCGTCTGGCTGCAATAGCAGACCACTCTTCTTGTTCGCGGATCTCCAAAATATCGAATCCCATATTTTTCAACCCTGCAACCACCAATTTTTTATTTTCCTCAAACATCCCCGAGCAGACAAAGGTTCCGCCTCGAGCCAAAGACCGGGGCAAATCGTCAAGCAGTTCTAAAATCACATGGGTAAAAATATTGGCGGTAATAAAATTATATGTTTCCGTGATGCCGGTCAAAAGATCTCCGCTATACAAAAAAAAGCCGTCGGAATACATTCCGTTTCGTCTGAGATTGGATGCCGCCACATCCACCGCTAATGTATCCTTATCAAGACCGCTAACCAAACCCGCACCCAGCTTGGCGGCTGCGATCATCAATATGCCCGAGCCGGTGCCGATATCCAAAAACGAATCTCCCGGGTTGAGATAGTCTTCAATCAGACGAATACATAGAGCCGTGGTCGGATGCGTTCCGGTACCAAAGGCCATACCGGGATCCAGCTCCAATACGATCTCGCCAGGTTCCGGTGTGTATGAACACCAGGAGGGTTTGACGACAATTTGACGGCCTATTTTTTGGGGCTCAAAAAACGTCTTCCAGGCTTCGGCCCAGTCTTCTTCATCCAACACTTTATAATTGATGCGATAACGCATTGCACAGTTATTTTTTAGAAGAGACAGCTGATTTTCCAGATCTCTGCAGCGTCTTTTAGCTTGCCGGTCCTTGGGAAAATATCCGATCACCGCGTGTTGCTCGGGTCGATTGAACGCTTCCTCGACCCAGTCCTCGGTCGAATCGATAGCCGGATCCTCCTCAACTACACCCTTTAGGTCGAATTCGAAAAATAGATTCGTAATGAGTTCGCCGGCCAGGTGGTGATCCTCAGCATCAAAAACAACTTTGGCTTCAATCCATTTCATGTCTTAGTTACCCGGTTTTATGGTATCAATCGCCGATCTATTAAGTTCAACGCTATAAGGTTTTAGGCTAACAGCTGCTGGCCACTGGCAGCTTGCTGCTGGCTACCGGTCATTAGCCAGCTGCCAGTCTGCGACGATCTCAGCCGAGTCGAAGCGAGATGCCAGCGGCAAAAACACTGAACCTATGACATTGAACGTTTGAAACCTGTTTACGATATCTCCTTAGTTATTTCCCAAACTTTTCCTTGGGCGGGTTGAAATAGCCGAATTTGAGATCTGGAAATTCCCGCCGAATGTGGTCTAGCAGATTCTGCATTCCAATGGGTGCGTTATTGGACGATACCTTATTCATTATCTTAAAATAGCGCAGTGGATCGAAATTCAGATTGCGCCACTGAATCATGTGAATGGGATAAGCAGTCAAAAATTTTTTTAGGGCCTCAATTTCTTGCTGGCTATCGATAAATCCGGGGCAGTTTAGATAATTGACGGCAACAAAAAGACCGCCTCCCAGCGCAAGTTTTATGGATTTTAAAACTTCGGAAAATCCATAGCCCTTCGGACGAAAATAAGCATGATAACACTCAGGGCGCAGACTGTTCATGCTGACCCGAATGCTGTCTAATCCGGCTTCGATCAACTCTTGTAGGGCCTGTGGTAAACTGGCGTTGGTGTTCATGTGAATAGTGCTCCGATCCGTTTCAGAACGAATCAAACGAATTGCCGGAGCAATCACATCGACTGCCAGTAGCGGATCCCCTTCACATCCTTGGCCGAAACTGACGACACTTTTTTTGACGCGTTTGATATGCGCCAGAGCCACTTCCGCTATTTCCGGCGATGACGGGGTGAATCCGATGCGCTCCTGACTGTGGGGAATATCGCTGTCTTTTTGTAAAGACAAACATCCCCGGCAACGGGCATTGCATTGTTGGGCAGTGGGAAGCGGCGCTTCATAGCGGCTTAGAAAAAAATTTTTGGCAGCCGGACACCCGAATTGAAGGGCACATTTTTCAAGGTGGGCCCGCAAGCGATTGGCAGGCATCTGTTGGCGCATGCGGTCGATACCGGCGGCAACATCTTCCGGTTTCATCAACCGCAGATCCTGCCGCTTTTCCCGATCCACGCGAATCACTGCAGATCGGAATTTGCCCTGGTGCCAACCCACCGCACCATAGGAAAAAAGCGGCAGCGCCTGTGCTTGGGGGGTTTCAACAAACGCACCCAGCTGCGAAATGACATAACCCGGGGAATTAAACGCGGTCACCGGAAAAAGGGGCCGGCCGGGAGCGTAAGGATTCTCCTTGACGGTTTCAATCCGGCCCGAATGCACATTTAATAGAACCGGTCGACGTTGCGGCAGATACATCAGTTCACTGCCAAATGGTAAATTGCGCGTATTGTTTAGCGTCAACGGTATGGGGGCTGCCCCACTTGTTCCCACGGCAGCATAGTCGTCAAGCTCAAAAATGTCTCCGTCTTCATTGGCTACCAGCGCTTTTAGCAGTACTTTTTTCATTTTAATTGTTTTGAATTCCGGTATGTCAACAGCCCAATGGTTTCTCAGTGAATGTAGGGTAGGAAATAAGGGTTAAACCGCTGTACCCGTCACCGGCCGGCGGTTTTGGTGAAATGGGATTAGCTTGTTCAATTTTAAATTCATCCGTTAGGCTTCACCGGCAAACGGGAAAACGGGCTCAACAGGCTAACGATCAATATACATCACACATTTCGATGTTCGCCCATCCACCTTCAGTTTGAACGGCTTATCGAGCCGGACATGGGCCATGTACGTTGTTTCGGTGGCCACCGGCTGCACAGTCAGCCAGTCCCAATTGATATAATCCGAGTCCCTATCCAGAACGGTGGCATAGGTAATGCCCAATGTGGTGATATTGTGAAAAAAGTGCGATCCCTGGGATGGATCGGCCTTTAATTTCTCTGAATCTGTCTCAACCATTGCCCCCACCCCGCAAATTTCAGCCCAGCTCACTGGGATGCCTAACCAGCGATCAGCTGAACCCCAGCGGCCCGGGCCGACCAGCAGGTATTTGCGGGATTCATTCAACAGAACGGCGTTTAACTCACTAATCTCCCGGGCAATTTGCGGTGTCTTGGCCGTATCAAATTCATCAGGCTTTACAAAAAGGATATCGGCCATATCATTTTTTTCGGCGTTACCCAGTGCATGCGATGAGACACAAAACGAACGGGCAGTTTCATCTGAACTGATTTCCACTTGAAGCAGCTCTGCGCGAGCTGTCATCGGCCTGAGCTGTAAAAAAGCGAATTCTGATTTTTGTTCCGGATCCTGGGACATATTGATTGAAAATTCAAGCTCCACCGGGCAGCCCATTCCCTCCTGGCCTAAATCCAAAGCTTCTGCCAGTACTTCAGCCAGCGGAAACTGGCCGTATTTTAAAACCTGCGCAAAGGTCAGCAACCGGTACCCGGGCATGTGGGCCGAATCCCGGATGCGATGTTCTTCTGGGATATAGGTGCTGGCCAGAAGTTTTACCGGTGCTTCCTCATCAGCATCACTGACATCCCTTTTGGCAAGATTGGCATCCTCAAGAATGCCCACCGCCGGGGCATCACCGGCCATATTCAGAGCATAAAAAAACTGCTGGGAGTTTTCCAGTATATCGTCGACGGTCGAACGCTGCGGCAGCAATTGCGGATATTTTGGAGAAAACCGCAGGGCTTTTTCACCTTCCATGACCGTCTTGCCTAAACCCAGCGCCACGGTTGCAATGCCTTCTTCCGGTTTCATTTTCGCAAAAGGGTAATAATTATGTGACTGGGCAACACCGGATATGGTCGGATAAAAATATTGGCCGTATTGTTCTCCAACCAATTTCTGGATGATGACGGCCATTTTTTCTTCTTCGGTGCGATGCCCCACGCGTTTTGAGAACGCCTTGGGATCCCTAAAATAAGTTGACGCGTAAACCAGTTTGATGGCGTTGATCAACTGTCCCAGGCGGTTGTCCAGATCCGCATGAACATTGGGGAGCATATAGGTTCGATACAGTCCAGCATAGGCGCGAAATTGGGCATCTTCCAGCAAACTTGAGGAGCGAACCGCCAATGGATAAGAGATGTGTTCAAGATAGGCCTTAAGCTCATCGGCGATCCAGGATGGAAAATTGGCGTTTAGAAAAACCTGCGCGATTTCTTCATCCGGCATGTCGGCTTTTGCCAGCTCCTTGAGGTTATTCTCCTCTATAAAGGCGTCAAATCCTTCGGTGGTCACCACCAGTGTTTGGGGAACCAGTATGTCGACATCTTCAAATTTTTTTTGGATAGCTGGCAAGCGTTGCAGCAAGTTGGCAACAAATGCCAGCCCCCGGGCCTTTCCGCCCAATGAGCCCTTGCCGATTTTAAAAAACTCCGTGGCCGGATCAAAATCCCCGGGATTAAAATTGACGACTACGCCTTTTTGCCGTCGCTTGCGCCAGGATTGAATCATGGAAATCAGATACTGACGGTGGATCTCATTGCTGGTGAAGTCCTGGTATCGTAGCGGGCGCATTTTGGATGCCAATACGATTTCGGTACGTGCAAACAGCCATCTGGATAAATCATTGCGGCTGCAGTGATGAACAAAGCTATCTTCGGGAATGGTTGCCAACAGTTCTTCGAATTTACGCAGATTAGGCGCCCGGGCAATTTCGCTGCCATCGGGTTTACGAAAGACAAAATCGCCGAATCCCAGCTGATCGACGAAAAACGAGCGGACCTCAGCATGCAGGCTAGGTGAGTTTTTATCGACAAAAGCGGCCGGCACGCCTTTGGCCTTGTCAGCATTGGAGGATTCAGAACTGGTCAGCAAAAGCGGAATATCGAATCGTTCCTTTTTGATCTGGGATAGAAAGGCCACACCGGCATTTTCATCGAGGACGCCATTGCGCGGGAAGCGAACATCTGAAATGACACCCAGGATATAGGGTTCAAACTTCTTAAACAGTTGTGTGGCTTCCTCGAAACTTTCGGCCACCAGGATTTTGGGGCGTGCCCGCATGGTCAGCAGCTTATGCTCTTCATGGTGACGGTACTCCATTATGGCCTGGGTCTGACTGACCAGCTCTTTATAAAGCACCGGCAGCAAAGAAGAAATGTATGTCGGTGAATCCTCCACAAAAAGGATGACCCGGATACCGGCGAATTCCGTATCGTGCTCGACGTTGAGACGGTCTTCAGCGCTTTTGACCAATGCGACTAAAATATCGGTATTGCCCGACCAGACAAAGCAGCGATCAATTGAGGGCGGACGGGTAAAATCAAGCCAGCATTTCCGAGCGGGGGACGGCAAAGAATCATGGGCCAACAAAACAACCGGCAGATCAGGCACCTTCTTTTTAATTTCCTCACCCAGGGTAAAGGCATCCATATCCGCCAGCTGGCTCATGGAGATGACCATGTCGAATTTTTTTAGATTCAACATAGCCAATGCTTCCTGGGCAGTAGAAACCCAGGTAAAGCGCGGGGGGTTACTCAAATTCAGGCCGCGATATTCATGAATGATGCGTTCTGACAGGCGGCAGTCTTCTTCCAGAATCCAGGCATCATAAGGGGTGGAGACCAGCAAAATATCCCTGACCTTGCGAGCCATCAATTCATGAAAGATTTTAAACCGCGGGTCAAAATCTTCGGCAAAACTTTCGATCTCTAACGACATAAACAGTACCTGCTAAAAACAAGATTTTAATTGGATGCTTTTATATGCTGAAAGCTGTTTAGAATAAAGCCAATCACTAAATCAGGTTTGCCGGTTGCCAGTTTAGCCGGCCGAAGGTCCCCGTGTAACGGGATTGCGCCCGTTAATTAAAGGAATAATGTTTAACTCTATACGACCCCTGAACGGGCTAACGGGTAACGGGCTCAACCAGAGAATTTCTAAGACAACGTTTGGTTTGGCGACAACACGTAAACTGTTTGTGCACAGGTATCGCCTATAGGGTTATTTCAACCATATCTTTTGTCAAATCGCAATAATTTTAGACTTGGCATTCAAAAAGGTTATGTATTATAAGATTTTACGGAAAACCGGCCATGTGATTTGATTAAAGGTAAGGAAATCATTGTGAACATTTGGATGACCCTTGGAAAAGCATTGGATTTATATCCTGAAAAGATTGGCATCGTCGACAGGGACCGATCGTATACCTATCGACAGGTGGGTGAGCGCGTGGCAGGCTTGGCCCGCTTCTTTCAAAAGCAGGGCATCCAGCCAGAAGACCGTATCTCTATTCTGGAAGTCAATTCGCATGTTTTCTTAGAGGCCTACTACGCCGCCGCCGGATTGGGTGCGATCCTCAATCCGCTCAATTACCGACTGGCTGCCAGAGAAATCGCTTTCATTCTAAATAATGCCGGCAGCCGCTGGCTAATAGCAGCAACCCGTTTTGCCGATATCGTCAAAGGCGCACTTAAGGAAGGTGTGCCGCTGGAAGGGATTGTCTGGATTGGTGGATTCCCTGAGGAAAAATTTCCAATTGCGTGCCAAAATTTAGAAGATATCATTTCCGCCCATGCCGGAAAATTCGAGCCTTTAGCGATTAATGAAGAGCGGGTAGCCCATCTGTACTATACCAGCGGTACCACCGGGCGTCCCAAAGGCGTCATGCTCACCCATAAAAATGTCTGCAGCCACGCCTTGGGAACCATTGCCGAGTTGAAGCTGGTGGATACGGATGTCTGGGGCCATATTGCCCCCATGTTTCACCTGGCCGATGCCTGGGCCACATTTGCCATCACCTGGGTGGGAGGGCGCCACGTGATGGTTGCTCAGTTTGAAGCCGAAGCCGTCATGGCCACCATCGAACAGCAAAAAATTACGTTGAGCAACTTAATTCCCACCATGCTTAACCTGATGATCAAACATCCCCGTGTAGCCGAATATGATTTTTCTAGCCTGCGGGAAATCCTTAGCGGGGGTGCTCCGATTGCACCCGAGTTGGTGAAAAACATCATGGAAACCTTAGGCTGCGATTACATCCAGACCTACGGCATGACTGAAACCAGCCCGTATTTGACCTTCAGTATTTTAAAAGAGCATTTGAAATCGTTGCCGCCTGTTGAGCAATTGACATTTAAATCTAAAACCGGCCGGCCGGCAGTCGGGGTGGATCTTAAGGTCGTGGACGAACAGGGAATACCGATTGTCGCTGATGATCAGCAGGTGGGGGAAATCTGGGTGCGGGGAGATACCGTTACTCCCGGTTACTGGAATCAGCCCGAGGAAACCGTCAATGCATTTACCGATGGCTGGCTGCGCACCGGCGATCTGGCGACCCTGGATTCGGAAGGCTATGTCAACATTGTGGATCGCAAAAAAGACATGATTGTCACCGGCGGGGAAAATGTATATTCCACCGAAGTTGAAAACGTGCTGTACATGCACCCCAAAATTTTAGAAGCCGCCGTTTTCGGTGTGCCGGATGAAAAGTGGGGGGAGGCGGTTAATGCCGCTGTGGTGCTCAAGGCAGGTGAAACCGCCACCGCAGATGAAATCATCTCCTTTTGCAAAGAGCATCAGGCCGCTTACAAGGCTCCCAAAGCCGTTGTTTTTTTAGAGGAGCTGCCTAAGACCGGATCCGGCAAAATCTACAAGAAAGGGCTGCGTGATCCTTACCTGAAAAAAAGCGAGGAAAAGTGATTCATTTCCGGGTGCGCACAGCATAGGCTCGGGGGGTTCGGGATTGCCAGTCCTTGGTCCCACGGCTAAAATCAAAGAGGCTGGACGACAGGCCATCATCATGTTCTTCTGACCAAACCCACCAGCTCACAGTTTCCAGCAATGGAGTCATGTTGCGTTTCCCCATTCCCTCTTGATAGATTGTTTCGAGCTCTTGGCGGGTGGGCATTCGCCAACCGCTGCCATCTATTTCAAGACTCTCTGCCCATTTCTGAGCTT
>JAAUXY010053806.1_pt1 | contig 22263 bp, 19 predicted proteins | sample 7278121 | NCBI WGS metagenome assembly JAAUXY01 (sample SAMN14350117, study PRJNA611818) | marine sediment metagenome | isolation source: surface marine sediment (1.8m) | place: French Polynesia: Moorea | collected 2018-08 | reverse complement strand
CCTCAGCCTGATGGGTCAGATCGAACTGCGGCAGCGGGCGGGCGCCGATGCGCTCGTTCATCATCCACAGGAAGTGGGCAAGATCGCCGACCACTTCCACTTCGGGATGATAGTGCTCGTCGATTTCCGCGGGCAGGAAATCCGCATGCACAATTGTCTTGTCACGACCGGGATTCCACAGGCTTGGGTGGTATTCGACCATGTCGAAGCCGAGGGTAAGCACCAGATCGGCTTCATCGATGACGAGATTCATGCGGTCTTTCGTACCGAGGCCGACGGTATAAAGACAGTGGTCGGCATCCATGTCGACGGCACCCTTTGCCATCATGGTGCTGATCACTCCTATGCCCGTCGCATCGCAAAGGGCGCGCAGCTGTTTGCTGGCGCGACGGCGTATACAGCCGTTGCCGGCGATGATGACGGGTTTTTTCGCCCCGGCCAGAAGGTCGAAAGCCCGGTCGACAATCTTGTCGTCCGGCACCGTGCGACGGAAACGACGCGGTGCCAACGGCGCCGCACTCGTCTCATGCTTGGCAAGATCCTCCGCAAGCTCGACGTGCACGGCACCGGGTTTTTCCGTGCGCGCCAGGCGCACGGCTTTGCGGATGACCTCCGGAATGGTGTCCGCGTGGCGGATCGTCTCCGCCCACTTCGTCACGGGATCGAACATACCCACCACGTCCATGACCTGGTGGGATTCCTTGTGCAGGCGGTGCGTGGCGCCCTGGCCGGTAAGCACGAGCATCGGTGCGCGGTCCATGTTGCCGTCGGCAACGCCGGTAATGAGGTTTGACGCGCCGGGGCCCAGCGTGCCGAGACATCCTGCCGGATTACCCGTAAGCCGGCCGTAGATCTCCGCCATGAAAGCCGCACCCTGCTCATGCCGCGTCAGGACGAAACGAATGTCGTTGGACTTCTCCAGCGACATCATGAAGTCGGCATTTTCTTCGCCGGGGACGCCAAAGATGTACTCAATGCCTTCGGCTTCGAGACACTTAACAAAAAGGTCAGATGCTTTCATGTCACATGGTCCCGCTTTAGTTGATTGAGTGGTTCAACTAATGATGCTCTTCGACAGACCATGTTTTGCTCGCGACTACGGCGCGACCATGCAGTGCTATGGGCATTCATGCGCTTGTCTCCGTATCTCCTCGAATCCGTTCGAGAAGCCTCCCGTGAAGGAAGTGTTCCTTAACTATAGGCGCATTTTCAGCGCCCGAAGTCCGGAGATTCGCGGCGCTAGCGCAGCCAGTTCAACGTTTTGTCGAGCCCCCTGGCAAACTTGGTGAAGAGTTCGTCCACCTGTTCATCCGTGATGATCAGCGGCGGACAGAAGGCAATCGTGTCGCCCATGTTGCGCACGATCAGGCCTTCTTCTGCACAAGCGGCAGAGCAGTGAGCTCCCACGCCATCTTTGGCAGCAAACGGGACGCGAGGTTCCTTCTCTTTGACCAACTCGATGCCCCCAATGAGGCCGGCGCCGCGGGTCTCGCCGACGAGCGGATGGTCTGCAAAGCTGTTCAGACGCTCCTGGAATGCCTGCCCCACGCGTGCTGCATGGGCAAAGAGGTCCATCTCCTCCATGATTTCGAGGTTCTTGAGCGCAACCGCGGCGCACACGGGATGACCCGAATACGTAAAACCGTGGCCGAATACACCCAGCTCGTCAGACCGCGCGGCAAAAGCGTCGTGCATGAACTCGGGCACCAGCACCGCGCTGATCGGCAGATACGCCGACGACAGCGCCTTGGCCACGCTCATCGTCGTTGGCGTGATGCCCATGGTTTCGGCGCCGAAGGCGTTGCCGGTGCGACCGAAGCCGCAGATCACTTCATCATCGATGAAGAAGATGTCGTGCTTCTGCAGTACTGCCTGCACTTTCTCGTAGTAGCCCGGCGGCGGCACGATGACTCCGCCGGCACCCAGAATGGGCTCCGCGATGAACGCGGCAATTGTGTCCGCGCCTTCGCGCAGGATCAGGTCTTCCAGCGAATTGACGATGCGATCCACAAACTCTGCTTCGCTTTCACCCGACTCGGCCTCGCTGTAATAGTGCGGGCAATCCGTGTGCAGCACGTGCGGCAGCGGCAGATCAAAAGCGTTGTGGAACGGCGGCAGCCCGGTCAGCGAGCCGCTGGCCACCGTCACGCCGTGATAGCCTTTCTTGCGGCTGATGATCTTTTTCTTCTCGGGTCGACCCACGGCATTGTTGTAATACCACATGAGCTTGACCTGGGTGTCGTTGGCATCACTTCCTGACAAGCCGTAGAACACGCGGCCCGCGTCGAACGGCGCCATGGCTTTGAGCTTCTCAGCCAGGAGCACGGAGGATTCGTTGGTTTTGCCGGCAAAAAGCTGGGAGTAGGAGAGCTTTTTCATCTGCTCGGCGGCCACTTCGGCCAGGTCTTCCCGACCGTAACCGAGCGCGGTGCACCAGAGGCCCGCCATGCCTTCCAGATATTGCCTGCCCTGGTTGTCCCAGAGATACACCCCTTCGGCACGCTCATGCACGCTCGGGCCCTGCTCGGCATGGAGCTTGAGATTGGTCGTGGGATGCAGCAGATGCTCGAGGTCTTTCGCCTCGATTGAGCCCGGCGGAAACTCGTTGTGCAGCGCGTTTGCTCGCTCTTCAGCCATGTGCTTCTCCCTTCACCCCTGCAACGCTAATCGGCATAAGCCTCCCACAGACCCGGACGAGGCACAACTTGCCCCGCCGGGAGGAGAGAGGCTGGCTCAGGCGGCAATCGCCGGCGGCAGACCCAGCGCCTCGGCAACCGCCGCGTGGCGGATTCTGCCGTCGCTCACATTCAAACCTTTGGCGAAGCCTTTGTCTTCCGCAAACGCGCGTGCCATGCCTTTGTCCGCCAGCGCCATGACATAGGGCAGGGTGACGTTGTTGAGCGCCAGTGTCGACGTGCGCGCAACCGCGCCCGGCATATTCGTGACACAGTAGTGGACGATGCCGTCGTCGATATAAGTCGGATTGTCGTGCGACGTCGGCCGGCTCGATTCGAAGCAGCCGCCCTGGTCGATGGAGATGTCCACCATTGCCGCGCCCGGCTGCATTTCGCCGAGGAGCTTGCGGTCGACGAGCTTCGGCGCGCTGGCGCCAGGCACCAGCACGGCCCCGACAACCAGGTCCGCCGCACGGACCGCCTCTGCTACATTTTCTCGTGAGGCCATCAGCACCTTGGCGCGTCCGGCGAACTCAGTCGACAGCGCCCGTAACCGATCGACGGACTTGTCCAGAATGGTGACCTCTGCCTGCATGCCCACCGCCATATAGGCCGCATTGGTGCCCGCCATGCCGCCGCCCAGAATGACCACCTTGCCCGGCGCCACGCCCGGCACGCCGCCAAGCAACGTACCGCGGCCACCGCTGGCTTTCTGCAGCGCAGCGGCGCCAACCTGGATGGACATGCGACCTGCGACCTCGCTCATCGGCGAAAGGAGCGGCAGACGCCCTTGCGCGTCTTCAACGGTCTCGTAGGCAATGGCGGTGACACCCCGCTCCATGAGGGCGCGGGCCTGTTCCTGTGCCGCGGCCAGATGCAGATAAGTGAAAAGGATCTGCCCGCGCTGCAGACGCGCACATTCCTCGAGCGAAGGTTCCTTGACCTTGACCACCATCTCCGCGGCAAACGCCGCGTCGACATCGACGATGCGAGCGCCTGCCGCCTCATAGGCGGCATTGGTGAAGTCGATCCCGAGACCCGCGTCGCGCTCGACCCACACCTCGTGACCTGCAGCGGTGAGCTCCAGCACGCTGGCCGGGGTCAAACCTACCCGGTATTCATGAACTTTGGTTTCCTTCGGTACACCGATACGCATGACGGCAACCCTGCTGACTGGTTGAAATTGCCGGTCATTGTAGGCAGACCGCGCTGACGGAACTTTGCGTTATCGGCAAAATCTCGCGATAATTCACAATATTCTGCGTTTCTAGGCCGATAAAGTGGCAGAATCTGCTATAGACAGGCTGGATCGAGCAATTCTGCACGAACTGCAGCTCGACGGCCGCCTGACCAACGCTGCCCTCGCGGAGCGCGTCAACCTGTCGGAATCGGCGTGCCTGCGCAGGGTGCGGCGCCTGGAGGAGGACGGTTACCTACGTGGCTACGTGGGCCTCGTCGATCAGTCGCTGGCGGGTTACCCGGATAACGTCTTCGTGCGCATCACCCTGCACAGCCAGCAGCAGGACGACCTCGCGGCCTTCGAAGCCCGGGCGCGCGAGCTGCCGGAGGTCATGGAGTGTTATCTCATGAGCGGCGACGCGGACTATCTCCTGCGCGTGATCGTTGCCGACGCACGCGACTACGAGCGCATCCACAGCCAGTACCTGACCCGGCTGCCGGGTGTGGCGAGGGTGCACTCGAGTTTTGCCCTGCGTACCGTCGCCAAAAAGACCGAAGTGCCGGTGCGTTGAGCAGCGGCCCGGGGAGCGGCTAAATCAGCTCCACCGCCTGCAGATTGAACTCCTCCATGACCGCGTCCGCGTAGTCGATGCGCCCGGTCAATTCGCGGCTGTCGCCGTGACACAGACGCAGGCACGCCTCGGCCATGTGCTCCACCGGGGTCACCCGGTCTTTGCTTTCCTCGGTGATGAGGTTGTGGTGCACGGCGCCCGGCGTCGCCACCAGGCCGGGTGAGATGACGTTGACGCCGATGTTCTCGTCGTAGAGTTCCTGCGCAAGGCCCGTGGTGAACCGCTCCAGCGCCGCCTTGCACATGCCGTAGACGGTTGAGCCCCTGGCCGGGAGCGTTTTGTCAGGGTGGATCGCCGCATGCGAGGAGACATTCAGGATCCTGCCGCCGCCGCGTTCGCGCATACTCGGAATGAACAGCTGACTCAGCTGAAAAGGCGTCCAGACCTGCACGTCCATCATGAGGCGGAAGCGCTTTTCCGGGAAGTCGGCAACCGGAATGAAGAAGGTCACCGCGGCGTTGTTGACCAGGATGTCGACACCACCGAACGCCATCAGGGATTCCTCTACCAGGCGTTCGCGATCTTCGGGCTGCGAGAGATCAGCCTGCACGGCAACCGCTTCGCCGCCGGCATTTCTGATGTCCTCTACCGTCTCGCCGATGGTGCCGGGCAGATAGTGATCCGCCTCTTCCACCGTTCGAGCGGTCACGATGATTTTCGCCCCCTCCATGGCAAAGCGTTTGGCCACCGCCACGCCAATGCCACGGCTGGCGCCGGTGACCACGGCGACCTGTCCTGCCAGCACGCCATCCGGATTGATCGAAGCCCCCATGCCTTTCCCCTCTTGTCTTGTTCAGTCTGGCTCAGTCCCGCCTGCAACCGCCTGATCCTTGCCGCATCATGCCCCGTTCTGCACAATCCGTGCGTCGCCATCGGAAGTTGCAACCTTGCCCGTTACCCTACCACTCATTGCTCTGGCTGTGCTCAGCGCTCTGCTCTGGACCGACTCGACGCACGCGCAAGAGTTCTCCGAGCCCACGCCGCTCACACCAATGCCGCCCATCGAAGCGCCGCTGGCCGTCTGTGAAAAACTGCTGACGAGCATTGCCGCTGACGAAGCTGCCTGCCGGCGTCTGGCAACGACCCCGGGGGAGCCGCAGGCAGCGCGCGCGCACAGCATCCTGAGCGTACACGCGCAGCGGCGTAGTGAGCTCGACCTTGCCCGCGAGCACGCCGAAGCGGCTCTGACGCTCGCGCCAGCCGACGGCACGGTGCAGAGTAACTATGCAAGCCTGTTACTGCGGGAAGGTCGCTACGCTGACGCGTTGACGGCATACGAAACGGCGCTGGATGACGCCACCCTGACCAGGACGGACGTGGCGGCTCTGCATCTGAATCGCGCGCTCTGCCTGCGCGCCATGGGCCGCTACGATGCCGCGAAATCAGCCTTCCAGGCCCATCAGGCCTGGCTGCAGGAGCCGCTCGACGCCGATTTCTAAGGCAGCGTTGCGCGGAAATCCCGCGCCACCCGCGGCCCGAGACCCGTCAGGATCTCGTAGGCAAGCGTCTGCGCCAGCCCGGCAATCTCGTCGACGGTGACGTGCTCACCCATGACCTCGACCCAATCGCCTTCCTGCACGTCGACGCCCGTAACGTCGACGTGAATCATATCCATGCTCACACGGCCGACGATCCGGCAGTACTGCTCGGCAGCGAAGACCCGGCCACTGTCTGAAAGCAGACGCGGCACCCCGTCTGCATAGCCGGCGGCCACCGTGGCCAGGCGCATGGGGCGGTCGCTGACGAAGGTGCCGCCATAGCCCACCGGAACGCCCGCCTCGATATCCCGCACCTGCAGCACCCGCGCTTCGAGGCGCGCCACCTGGAACATCGGGTTCTCGCGGACCGCAAACGGATTGCCGCCGTAGAGACCAATGCCGGCGCGGCCGAGGTGCTCGGGACCCACGCCGGACAGGAGCGCCGCCGAGTTGCACAAACTGAGCCTTGCATCCGGCTGCACCTGCCTGAGTGCCTGGAACAGAGGCTGAACAAGGCCCATCTGTGCTGCAATGGATTCGTCTTCCGGTTCATCAGCACAGGCAAAATGTGTGACAAGCAGCGTCACGGGCACGGTGGGCGAGCCGACAAACTGGCGCGCCTCGGCCGGGGCCATACCCAGGCGCTGCATGCCGGTATCGACGTGCAGCGCCGCTGGTAACCCGGTTGTCGCCCAGGCTGCGCATTGCGCGGCGGTGTTCAGCACCGGTATCAGCCTGCTCGCGCGCAGAGACTCGACGGTTTCCTGCCAAACGCCCTCGAGCACGTAGATGACCGCATCAGGGCGGGCGGCAGCGAGGGCCTCGCGCAGCGCACTGCCTTCGGCGGCGGTGGCCACGAAAAACTCGCGGCAGCCTGCCTCGGCGAGACAATGACTGACGGCTGCGGCGCCAAGGCCGTAACCGTCAGCTTTGACGACGGCAGCCACATCTCCCTGCGCGTTTGCCTGCAGCAGGCGATAGTTTGCCGTCAGAGCCGACCGCGAAACGATCAGCCGGTTGGACACGTTACTCGTTCAGCGAGTGGATGTAGGCAACCACGTCGTTGATGGCCTGATCGTCCGTCAGGGTTGCCACCATGGGACGCATCTGGCGGCCGCCGTGGTCGCTCGGGTGATAGCCACGCTGGCCCGCTTTGAACTTCTTGATCTGGCTCACCATGTACCAGTCGTTCTGGCCCGCCAGCGCCGGGCCGGCCATGGCCTCGATGCCCTGGGCTTTGTCCCCGTGGCAGGCGGCACAGACCGCATACAGCGTTTTGCCTCTCTCGACGTCACCGGTCACGGTCTGCGCCGGCGGCTCGTCCGGGAAGGTGGCTATGTAAGCAGCGAGATTGGCCAGCGCCTCATCACCCTGCAGCTGCGGCCCTTTGGCCATGGCGCCCATCTGCATGCCCTGCATGTCACCGGGGGCAGTGCCGCGGGCGTCGGTCTGAAAGAGCTGCATCTGCTTGATCAGGTACCAGGTTTCCTGCCCGGCGAGCTTCGGCGCGTTCATCGCCTGATTGCCCTGACCGGTGGGTCCATGGCACGCCGTGCACACCGGGTAAAGCGCTTTACCGGCTGCCGCGTCTCCAGCCAGTGCTGTCGGTCCTGCAAATCCGGCAACCGCCACCAGCAATACGTGGATCCATCGAAACTGCTTCATAACACAAGTTTTCCTTTTTCAAGTTTGGGCCCGAGCGCATTGGATGCGCCCTTCATGCTCCCCAAAAACATGCCACACGCGTGTGACGACACCGCAACCGCTTCCGCGGTGCAGCGCTAAGCCCCCAGCCAGCTATAGTTTTCTAGACGTCAGAACGGCGCCAGAACGCTAAACGAAATCGGGTCCCGGAGCGCCGGTCTGTCTGTCGACGATCTTCGACCAGACGGTCGCGGCGTGCCCTGTGCTCGAACAGACCGCGCGCGCTCCGGCGGCGGTCTTCACCCCGGCGCTCACTCTCGGAGCGCCTGTTCAGAATTTCGGACGGTGATGGATCTGTTTCCATAACCCCATCGGGACCTTCAAAACGCGCCAAATGATAGCGGCACCTTCCGGCAAAGTAAAAATTGACGGAGGTGGAAAAAGACGAAGGTAACTTGCCTAACGGGGAGGCGGCAGCCTATTTTTTCAGAACCGCCTTGGCTTGTTCAACCCAGTCGTCGCGCACTACTCTGGCGCGAAAGCCGTGCAGCGCGTGGTTTTCGTCGTCCAGCGCATCGACGTCGAGCTCGGCAATCTGCTTGAGGCTCGTGACGCCGAGCTCAGCCAGCTGCTCGGCCACCTTGGCGCCAATGCCTTTGAGCACGGTGAGATCGTCCGCGGTGTTGTTGGATTTTTCACTCTGCAGCTTATCGCGCAGCCGCTTGTTCTCTTCGCGTACGTCGTTGAGCTGCTGGTTGAGAATCATGACGACGTTTTCGTCCTGGGAGGATTCAGCCTGCTGCTGTCGCCAGCGTAGATTATCCAGCTCTTCGGTGCGCTCACGCAGCAGCTGCTCGAGCTCGCGCAGCTTTTCGGTATCGCCCGGGCCAGGAGACGGTGCATCTTCCGACTTCTTCGACTTTTCCGCCTTCTCCGACTTTGCGAGACGCGATTCGGTCTTCTCCAGCGCCTCATGCAGGTAGTTGATTTCCTCGCGCAGCTTGCGGTGTTCCTTGTCCGCGGACTTCAAGTCTTTTGCAGCCTGCTGCTGAGCTTCGGAGAGCTCCGCCTCCAGCTCGCTCATGAGATTCTGCTGCGTGCTGAGCTTGTCCTCGAGACCGCGCGCGTGCTCCTGGAAGGTCTCAACGCGGTGTATCGCTTCCTTCAGCTCCTTGCTGAGCTGCTCGGTGCTCTGCTGCGCGTCCGCCTGCTGTCCCGCAGCCTGCTGCTTCTCAGCCTCCAGCTCGCGCACGATTGCGGCGCGCTCATCGAGGCTCGATTTCAGACGCGCGTTGTCTTCTTCCAGCTCACTCACGCGATTGGCGAGATGGCGGCGCTCTTCTTCACGTTGTGAATGGCTTTCCTGAGCCTGTCCCACGACGTCGCCGAGGCGAGTGATTTCCGCGTCCAGCTCTTCCTGCTTGGCCGCTGCCGCTGAGGTGACTTCGTTGACCTGCCGCAGAAGATCCTCTTCGTTGGCAATGTGTTTTTCCTGCTCGCCGCGCAATGCTTCCAGGCGATCGCTCTGATCGGCATTGGTGTTGCGCAGCTCTGCCGCTTCGTCTTCGAGCGCAGCGAGCGCTTCGCGAAGCTCGCCCACCTGGGCTTCGAGATCCACGCGTCGGTGCTCTGCCACGCTCTGCTCGGCCGCGGCCTTCTCTTCCTGAGCGGTGGCTTCGTTTCTGACGCGGTCGCGCTCAGCTTTGGCTTCTTCGAGCGCCGCAGTCATTGCTTCGAGCTCGGTAGTCTGCTCCGCTTTTTCTTTGCGCAGCTCGGCCAGATCGTCCGTCAGGCCATCGCGCTCTGCTTCGAGACTGCTTGCGCGGCTGTCCAACCGCTGCAGATCCGAGCGCTGCTCGTTGATCTCTTTGTCAAGCGACTCAGCGTGGGCACGGGCTTTCTGCAGAGACTCATCATGCCCGGCCTCTGCTTCGCGCAGCGCGGCAATCGTTTCGTCTTTCGCATCGAGCATCTCGGCCAGCTGATTCTGTTCCTGGTCGGCCGCCTGCATGGCGCTGGCGTAGCGCTGATCTTCCTCTTCGAGACGGGCTTCGAGCGCCGCTATGCGGGTCTCTGTCTCTTTCAACGCCGACGTTTTCTCTTCGAGGCCGGTATGCAACGCAGCCTTCTCTTCGCGTTCTTTCTCGAGCGCGCGGTCACCGTCGGCAACGCGTCTGCTGGACTCCTCGAGTTTCTGCTCGAGCGCGCTGCGCTCGTCAGCCCCTGCCGTCAGCTGCCTGCGAAGCTCGTCAGCCTGGCTGGCGAGCTGCGTAAGCTCCTGGCCCAGGGAATCAATCTGCTTGTTCGCAAACTCGGTCGTCTCCGCAAGCTTCTCGTTGCGAACCTTGAGACTCTCGGCCTCGCGCTCGGCGCGCTGCAGCGCCTCGGCATGATCGGCACGCAGCGATTCTGCCTCCGCCTGCCACTTCTGGCGCTCTTCCTCGAGCCTGGAGGACGTGCGTTCGCCTTCGGAGACCGCCGTGTCGAGCGAGCTCGTGACGGACTGCCACTTGCCACGCCAGCTTTGACTTTCAGCCTGCGCGGTTTCGAGATCCAGTTTGAGTGCAGCAAGCTCGGAGGCTGCGCCGCGGTGACGCTCGGTGAGCTGTTCGACCTGCTGCTGAAGATCACTGATGAGTTCGTCCCGGGCAGCGAGACGGGCATCAGCGCTGCCGCCGTCAGAGCTCGGGGCTTGAGTCTGCGCCTGGCGCAGCTCGTCGCGAACCCGCGCGAGCTCCTCTGTCCGCTCGCGTAGCGCGGCGGCCAGTTTGGGCACCCGTTCCTGCCACTTCGCAACTTCCGCCTGCAATGCCGCTACATCGACATCAGGCGTTTCAAGAGGCTCCTGGGCTTGACCGTCTATACGCATTTACCTGTGGGTCCATTCACATCAGTCACAGCGAAACAGCAAGCTACCGTATAAACAGCCGAAGTAATGTGAACTGCGTAAGCTTTTGAGACCTGATTCACTTTTACGGCGCATAAAGCGTGACGAATGCCAAATAAGGTATGCTCGACGCCCATGGCAAGAAAATTACCTCTGGCGCAGCGTGGCCAGCTCGTCACCCTCGAGCACGAGTCACGGATCCTCAAAGACAATCCTCTCGGTGATCCGCACGCACGCGAGATTTCCGTCTACCTGCCGCCCCAGTACGCGGACGCCAGGCGCGCCAATCGGCGCTATCCGGTGCTCTTCGACCTCGTCGGCTACACCGGCTCGGGGCAGAGCCATACCAACTGGAAAAACTTCGAAGAGAACGTGCCGGAAAAGCTCGACCGTCTGATCGACAGCGGGCGCATGCCGCCGGCGATTGTCGTGTTTCCGGACTGCTTCACCGCGCTCGGCGGCAACCAGTACATCAACTCGAGCGCCATGGGTCGCTACGCCGACTATCTGACCCGGGAGCTCATCCGCTTCGTCGACACAGAGTTCCGCACGCTCGCCGAGCGCAATCACCGCGGCTGCTTCGGCAAATCTTCCGGCGGCTACGGGGCGATGATCCATGGCATGAAATACCCCGAATACTGGGGCGCCATTGCCAATCACTCGGGCGACGCCTACTTCGACTTCGTCTACAAAGCCGAGTGGCCGGCCGTGCTGACTGCCCTGCAGCGGTTCGCCCAGCCTGCGCTCAAACCGGGCGCGCGACGGCGCAGCGCCGGTCAGGAACGCCCGGGCTTCGACGACGGTCGGGTCCGCCGCTTTCTCGACTACTGCTGGAGCACGGCAAAGCTATCCGGCAGCGACATCACGGTCCTCATGATGGTGTGCATGGCCGCCACCTACGATCCGGATCCGCGCGCGCCGAACGGTTTCCGTCTGCCCTACGATCTCGAATCCGGCGCGCTCATCGACAGACGCTGGCAGGCCTGGCTGAAACACGACCCCATACATCTCGTTGCGCAGTACCGAAAAAACCTCAAATCACTGCGGGGGATTTACATCGACTGCGGCTGGCGCGATCAGTACCACATTCACTTCGGCAGCCGTCAGCTCGCCGCCGCGTTGAATAAGCACGGGATTGCGCACCGCTACGAGGAGTTCAACGATACGCATAGCGGTATCGACTACCGCATGGACGTCTCTTTACCCTATCTGGCGAAACATCTGAGCTGACAATCAGGCGAGCACCGCCTGGAGCATCTCGTCGAGGCCGGTCAGCGAATCGATGCCAAGCGCATCGAGCGCAGCCTGCGGATCTATCTCGTCATCGTGATCCAGCACGCCGAGCATGTCCGGCGTCACGGGCGGGTTGGCAAGCAGTGTCTTCATCAGCCACGCCATGGCCATGCCGAGGCTGACCGGTAGTGAAATGACGAGCGGTTCCGGCACGCCGAGCACGCCCGCTGCCCGCAGCGTCAGGGCTTTGCGGGTCAAGACCTCAGGACCGCCGAGGTCGAGCTGCGCATCCACACGTGCGCCGCCAGCCGCTTTGATCGCGCGGATGACGTCACCGGCATAGATCGGCTGCTCGAGGCTTTCCGCGCGGAACGTGAAGCTCCGCGAGCTCCGTGCACGCTTTCCCAGCGCGAAGCTTGCGTAGTCGCCTTCACCGAGCACCATGGGCACCCTGAGCACACAGCATGCTGTCGAGCCGTCGCGGCAGATCGCTTCCGCACGGCCTTTCGATGCAAGACACCCATTGTCGTCGCCCGGAGTAGATCCGACGATCGACATATAAGTCAGGTGTTGAACCGTCGAGCCGTCCAGCGCCTCGGTCAACGCCTCGCAGCTTGCCTCGTGTGCATCCACGTAGGTGGCGCTGCGGGTTTCTTTGAGAATGCCCACGAGATGCACCGCTCGATCGCAGCCGGCCGCAGCGCCGCGCAACGCCTCAACGTCGTGATAGTCGACAATCTGTATGCTGAGCCGCGCCGCGGCGGAGGCGTCGAGTTTGATGTCACGGATGGCGCCGGCGGCGCGCTCGCTGCGAACCACCGCTCTGACTTCCGTGGCAGGATCCTCGAGTAGATCCTCGATGAGACGTTTACCGAGATTGCCGTTCGCGCCGGTAATCAACCAAGTGGGCATGGGTTCTCTTTCCCTGGTGTTCGTGAATTCCTGGATGTGCCTTCTTTGCCGCTGTCGCTTGCAGTAGCATAAGCTCAATAACAATATCTTGGGGGAACACCAATGCGCAACGCGGCTGTCGGCGTTCTTTGCTGTACTTTGATGTGCGCGTGTTCCGGACCTGTAGGTCCCATCGCGGGCGGCGCGCTCGAGGGTACCCCGATGCCATGGCCGGAAAACTGGGAGTTCACCGACAGCGTCGAAAACGTGCTCCTCGAGACCAACTCGACCGAGGATCCCTACTCCGTCACGGTCTGGTGCGCGCAGGACAGCGGCAATCTCTACATTGCGGCCGCGGACGAGGACAGCCAGTGGGTCGTCAACATGAGGGCAGACTCACGCGTGCTCCTCAGCATCGAAGGCAAGCTCGTCGAAGGACGCACCAGCACGGTGAGCAACACGGATGAAATCCGCCGCGTCATCCAGGCGTATCTGGTCAAGTACGAGATCGAGAAGGAAGAGTACTTCGTGGAAGAGGACGGCGTCCTTTTCCGCTTCGATCGCCGCTGAACGTGTCTCAGCCGGGCCCTCCCACTTCAATCTGGTTCACGTGGGCCAATCTGTTAACGGCCATCAGGCTGCTGCTGATCCCACCAACCTGCTGGCTCATCCTCGAGGACCATTGGCTGTGGGCGGCGCTGCTTTTCACCGCGGCAGCAACGTCCGACTACTTCGACGGCAGGGTGGCGCGACGCCTCAACCAGACAAGCCCGGCGGGCGGTCTATTCGATCACGCCACAGATGCCCTGTACGTGACCAGCGGCTGCTGGGCGCTGGCGGAGGCTGGCTTCATCAACCCATACCTGCCCTGGCTGATCGCAGCCGCCTTCATTCAATACATGCTCGATTCCCGCGCGCTCGCCGGGCACAAGCTGCGCATGAGCACGCTGGGGCGCTACAACGGAATCGCTTATTTTGTGATCATCGGCACGGGCATCGGCCTGAATCTGCTTGGCTTGGAGTTGCTCCTGCCGGTGCTCTACTGGGGCGCGTGGCTGCTGGTCGCCACCTCGCTGGCGTCCATGCTCGATCGCGCCGTCACCCTCATTCAGCGCGGGCGCATTGTCGGTAATAGCGAAGACTAAACCAGTCCCGGTTGATGTCTCTTGAGTTCAACCCGGTTGCCTTCCGGATCGATGAGATAGATGGAGGGTCCGTAGCCCTGTGCACCGTAGATCTCCCCGACCACGTCGTAATCTACGTTCAATGCCTGCAGATGGGCTTCAATCGCTTCCGTGTCAAACGGCGCCACGCGCAGGCAGTAGTGATCCATATTGGCGGCGCCGGAAGCGTCCGCGCGGATGATGTCGAGGAGTGCACCGCCAACCCGCAGCTGCCACAGAAAGTCGCCGACGGTGCGTTCGACCGGGACGCCGAGCAGCTGCTCATAAAACTGCACCAGCCGCTCGGGTGACGCGCTTTTCAGAACGACATGGTCGAGGGTCACCACCTGGAAGGGTAAACCTGTCGGCTTGTCCGCCAGGCGGTGAGCAACCAGCTGCAGGCGATCGTTGCCCCAGAAGAGCTCGTCACCGATGAATACGGACGGCGTGCCGAACGCGCCGCGCTCCACCGCCTCGACGCAGTTCTCCTCGAGCCTGGTAGCCGCGTCTGCACAGGCATCGTCGAATCCGTCCAGATCGATTCCCTGATCCTCCGCGACGCGACGGACCACGCGCTGATCAAGCGGCCAGGTTCGGTTAGCGAAGACTTCCCGCGCCAGCGCCCAGGCGTACGCGCGCATGTCACCGCGATCGCCGGCGGCAATGACCGCACGGAGCAGAAGCTCGACGTCAAACTCGACGTCCTCGGGCTCCGCAAAGGCAATGCCGTAAAATTCAGCCCAGGCCTTCGCATCCCGCTCGCGGTACCCCCAGTCGTACTGACCCGACACCGGCACACCGGCAAACGGATCAGCGCCGCGCAATGCGCGGATGCGTTTGCCGTTGACGGGCACCCAACGGAACTCGACGCCAAAGCGCCGCTCGAGCAGCGGTATCTGCGAGGTCGCAAGGTAGGAATAACGACTACCCGTGGAGAAATAGAAGGTGAGATCAGTCGTCATGACATAGTCGCATGCATCTCATACACCAGTGCTTTGAATTCGTGGCTGAACGGATGCCAGAAGCCCGGCATGCGCTGGGTGCCACAGTAACCCATGATGTCCGCCTCCGGCGCCATCCAGGTATGCGTGCCTGCCATGCCGCCCCAGTGGTATTCGTTGCGCGAAGCTGCCGGATCGCCTTCCTGCAGCGTCTCCTTGAGCGCAAATCCGAGACCAAAGACGGTACCGGGCATTGCCCACATGGGAAACGCCACGCCCACGCCCTCTGCCAGCTGATTGGTACGCATGAGATCGAGCGTCTCGGGTTGCAGGATGCGCTGACCCTGCCACTCGCCGCCGTTGACGATCATGCGAATGAAAGCCATGTAGTCGGCAACGGTGGACACCAGGCCGCCGCCGCCACTCTGCAACGTTCGCGGGCTGTTGTAGGTGCCGGTCCTGGGATCGTCCGCTTTGACCAGCCCCGGCTTCATGGGATCGAGCAGATCCACCGGCGCGTACATGGTGATGAAGCGATCTGCTTTCTCTTCCGGCACCCAGAAATCGGTGTCGACCATGCCCAGCGGCGTAAAAATATTCGCTTGCAGAAACGCGTCGAATTTCTGCCCTGACAACACTTCGATCAGGCGCGCACACACGTCCGTCGCCACCGAGTAGCGCCAGCTGGCGCCCGGCTCATACGCCAGCGGTAATCGCGCGGCGCGGTCGCAGAATTCTTCGAGGTCCATGCTGAAGTCCGTCAGCACGTTCAGCCCGCCGGCCATGTAAGCCTGATCAATCACCGATTCCGGCTCGATGAAGCCATAGCTCAGGCCAGCGCTGTGACTGAGGATGTGGCGGATACGGATCGGCTCCGACGCTGCAACCACGTCCGATGCGTCCGCCGCATCCGCGCGCAGCACCTTGGGGTCGCCAAACGCGGGAATGTACGAGGCCAGCTCGTCGTCAAGACCGAACTTGCCCTGCTCGTAGAGCATCATGAGCGCTACCGAGGTGACAATCTTGGTATTCGAGTAGATACGATAGATCGCGTCTGGCCGGAGCGGCGCCTGGCTTTCGGTATCCATGTATCCGAAAGTCGAGTAATCGAGAATGTCCGTGCCGCGCATGACAAGCGTACTCACGCAAGACAGGATATCTTTGTCGACGTAGTCCTGCATGCGCGCGTGGATTGGCGCAAAGTCCAGATCGTGGCTGACGGTTTCTATTGAGGCTGGGGTTGTGCTGCTGATGGTGGACTCCTTCGTAGTAGTAGTCAGCGAACGGTGAACGCGCGCAGAAGGTCATAGTAAATCCGCACGCCGTTTTCGATGTTCTTGACCGACACCCTTTCATCGTTGCCATGCACGCCGACAAACTCCGCCGTTGTGAATTCAAACGGCGAGTAACCGTAGCTGGTGATGCCGAGATCGCGGAAAAAGTGGCTGTCGGTGAAGCCACCGGCCACAGTGGGCACCACCTGAGCGTCAAGAGCCGCGGCTGACACTTCCTTGATGGCGTCAAAGAGTGGCGTGCCCGTTCTGCTCACGGCCGGCGTGAAGCCCATGATCCGCTCGATGCTGATGGCCTCGTCGTTGATGATGGTCGCAAGCTCCGCCAGAAATGCGTCCGGATCCTGATCCGGCAGGAGGCGGCAGTCGAGCTCCGCATGCACTTCTGCGGGAATCACGTTGATCTTCGAGCTGCCCTCGAGGCGCGTGATTGAACACGTGTTACGCAGGAGCGCATGCGCGCCGGGATTACGCATCTTGAGGCTCAGCATGTAGCTTTCGGGTGGATGCGTTTGACCGGCGGCATGTCCGCCCATCCCGGAAAACTGCTGCTGATCTTCTTTGCCCTGAAACGGCGCTATCCCTTCGAACATCTCCGCTACCGCCGGCAGAACACGTACCGGAAACTCGGTTTCGGCGATGCGATCGAGGGCCCGTACCATCCGGGTCACAGAAGTCTCGACCAGCGGTGCGGAGCCGTGCCCCGGCCGGCCTCTGGACGTCAGCCTGAGCCAGAGCGGCACCTTCTGCGTAACCTCAACCATGACAACCGTCGTGTCGCCGAAGACGCGACCCGAGCCGCCTTCGTTCAGAACGTAGCCGATGTCATCAAAAAGCTCTGGACGATTCTCCACCAGCCAGCCTGCACCAAAGAAGCCACCCGCCTCCTCGTCCGCGGTTGCCATGAGCCAGACGTCTCGGTTGAGCTCGGCGCCGCTGGCGTGCAATGCCAGGAACGCCTGCAGCTGAGCAATGCCGAGACCCTTGGTGTCGATGGCGCCGCGGCCGTAGACATAGCCGTCTTTGACCTCACCAGAGAGCGGCTCGAAGCTCCAGTACTGGCGGTTGGCCGGGACGACGTCGATGTGGTGCAGGAGCACAAGGCCGCGTTCTTTCTTACCCGTTCCCGAAGCCGGCAGCTTCGCCCAGATGTTGCCCCGGCCCGGGGCCGACTCTGCCGTCTCGTAAGGGACATCGGCATCGTCGAGAATGGCGGCGAGGAACTCGACCCCGCGCGTTTCGTTCCCCGGCGGATTGATGGTGTCGATCTGCAGGTACTCGGACAGCCGCGGCACTGCCGACGCCACGAGATCGTCAAGCGACGCTGCCCGCGCCGATAGAGACGTGTTGACAAGGCCAAACACGCAAAGCCAGAGGGCGACTTTCCGCCGCCAGCGACTGATCTTCAAGTTTTCCCCCTACGTATGTGTCTCGAGCGCAGCTTGCTGAGGGTGCCTAACTCGCCATAATCTCGCAACAGGACATTTGGAAATGAGGAACAAACGATGCGCATATCAACGCTGTTGAGCTACGCCGGTGGATTCAAAGAGGCAGTTGCCGAGGTCGCAGAGCTGGAAAAAGCCGGCCTCGACGTAGTCTGGGTACCGGAGGCGTACTCGTTCGACGCGCCAAGCGCCATGGGCTACCTGGCTGCAAAAACGGAGCGCGTGACCATCGCCTCCGGCATTCTGCCGGTTTACTCCCGCACGCCTTCGCTGCTCGCAATGACTGCAGCCGGTATCGACTCGCTGTCGGATGGACGCTGCATGCTGGGTCTCGGTGCGTCCGGACCTCAGGTCATCGAAGGATTTCACGGCATGCCTTACCAGGCTCCGGTCGGGCGCATCCGCGAGGTCATTGAGATCTGCCGCATGGTGTGGCGCCGCGAGCGCGTGCAGTACATGGGTAAGCACTATCAGATTCCGCTGCCTCAGGATCAGGGCACGGGTCTCGGCAAGCCGCTCAAGCTGATCAACCATCCGGTGCGCGAAGAGATACCCATTGCGATAGCGTCCCTGGGCGCCAAGAGCGTGGAGATGACGGCGGAGCTCGCTGACGCCTGGCTGCCCGCGTTTTATACCGCAGAGGCAGCGCAGGCGGTGTGGGGTGATGCCCTGGCCGCAGGCAATGCCAAACGGGATCCAGATCGCCCGCCGCTCGAGGTATTTGCCGGCGGCATGGTGGCGATCGGCGAGGGCCTCGAGCACCTGCGTGATCTGGCGCGGCCTCAGGCAGCCCTCTATATCGGCGGCATGGGTGCACGCACCAAGAACTTCTACAACGACATATTCGCCAGAAGCGGCTATGCCGAGGAAGCGAAGCAGATCCAGGATCTGTATCTCTCCGGAGAGAAGAAAGCGGCAGAGGAAGCAATCCCCGATGAGTACCTTGCCCACAGCTCACTGGTCGGACCGGAGGGTTTCGTGCGCGAGCGGCTGCAGGCGCTCAAGGAATCCGGGGTGAGCTCACTCAACATCGGTCTGGCCGGGCAGACCCGCGCGGAGCGGGTCGCGCAATGCGAGCGGCTGCGCAATCTGGTAGATACACTCTGAGCCGGACGAAATGACGGGAGGGAAACGATGCGCCAGCTGCTGCTGATCATACTCTGCGCGCCTTTGTGGGCACATGCGGCGTCCGGTGGCGGCGCCATGGACGCGCCGCCGGGTGAAGAGCTGGCCAGGCAGGCAGAAGCGGCCGGGCTCGTCATTCCCGACCCTGCCCCGGCTCGGGGTCCGGAAGCGGAAGGTCCGTTCCAGCGCCTCATCATCAGCAACGTGATGCTGGTTGACGGAACCGGCGCTCCCACCCGCGGACCGGTCAGCATTGTCGTCGAAGACGATAAGATTGCCGCCATCACGACGCGCCCGGATACGGACGGTGCGCGCGTCATCGACGGCACAGGCCACTACGCGCTGCCGGGATTCATCGACGCCCACACGCACATAGGCAATCCGATGCAGGGTCTGGCGGGACCCATCGTCACGCCCGAGTACGTGTTCAAGCTGTGGCTGGCCCACGGCGTCACCACCGTGCGCGAGGTCGGTTCGCTGATGGGTCTCAAATGGACCGTCGAGCACCGCAACCGCAGCGCACGGAACGAAATCACCGCGCCGCGCATCGTCCCGCAATCCATGTTTCCCGGCAGCGTGATTGTCACGGAGGAAGGCGCCCGTCGTTGGGTGAGAGCGATCAACAAAGCCGGTGGTGAAGGCGTGAAGCTGCGCGGGGCAACCCCTGCCGCGAGCGCCGCCATCTACGAAGAAACGCAGAAGCTCGGTATGGGAACGTCGAATCATCACGATCAGACGGCCGTCTACCGCGTGAACGTGCTCGACAGCGCTCGTCAGGGTCTCGACAGCATGGAGCATTGGTACGGGCTGCCGGAAGCGCTCTTCACGAACCGGCGCATCCAGGATTATCCGCCGGAGTACAACTATGCGGACGAGCAGTGGCGCTTCGGTCAGGCGGGCAGACTGTGGAAACAAGCCGCGCCACCAGGATCGGCAAAGTGGAACGCGGTGCGGGATGAGCTCGTTGATCTGGACTTCACGCTCGTCCCCACGTTCACCATCTACGAAGCCAACCGCGACGTCACACGCGCACTGCACGCGCCCTGGCACGATGAGTACACGATGCCGGCGTTGATGAAGTTCTTCATGCCCGACCCGCGCCTGCACGGCTCTTATCACTTCGACTGGACGACGGCTGACGAGGTCGCCTGGCGCGACAACTTCGATCTCTGGATGCAGTTCGTCAACGACTACAAAAATCATGGTGGTCGTGTTGCCGCCGGCTCCGACTCGGGCTTTATCTTCAAGCTCTACGGCTTCGGCTACATCCGCGAGCTCGAGCTTCTCCAGGAGGCCGGCTTCCACCCCCTGGAGGTGATTCAGGCGGCAACGCTGAACGGTGCCGAACTCATCGATCGCGCGGACAGTCTCGGCTCCATTGAGCCCGGCAAGCAGGCGGACATTGTGCTCGTCGGCGAGAACCCCGTTGCCAATTTCAAGGTGCTCTACGGCACAGGCCACATGCGCCTCGATCGCACCACCAGCAGGCTCGAGCAGGTGGGCGGCGTGCGCTACACCATCAAGAACGGCGTGGTCTACGATGCGCCGATGATGCTCGAGCAGGTTCGGGCAATGGTGGCTGCGGCCAAAGCAGGAGACGGTCAATGAGCGCAACCCTGAGCAAGGCGCAGCTTGCCGACTATCGACGCGACGGCTACCTGGTGCTGCGCGGCGCCATTGCCGAGGCGGACATCTGCCGCCTCGAGCGGGGCGTTGAGAACAATCCACCCCTCGACGGCACGCTGGATCCGTACGCTCCAGAGTATCCCGCACCCGGCCGCTACACCCTCGCCACACAGTCTCTCAAGGACCCGGACCTTGCCTTCATCGTCGAGCACCCGACCATTGTCGGCGCCGTCAGCGACGTTCTCGAAGACAAACCCAGATTGACCGCTTACGTCATCTACGATCGCACCCCCGAGGGTCACGGGCTGCCCGCGCATCACGACTACAAACGCTGGCGGCCGGTGGGGTCGTCCATGCACTGGCTCTTCACCATCGTGCCCTTCTGCAACTTCGATGCTGACGCCGGAATCCTGTACGTTGCCCCCGGCAGCCATCTGATCGAACGCGTACACGGCGGCGTCGGGCCCTGCCTGGAAGTCGAACCTGCGGTCCGTCCCGCCGACGGCGACTTCATCGACCCGGGTCTCGAGCGCGGCGATCTTCTCCTCATGAACATGCACCTGTGGCACAAAGCAGACGCAAACAAGTCATCGCACCACCGGGTTGGGCTCTTCAACAAATACGCGGCGGCCAGCGCGCCACCCGCCACCGGTTACTACCTTTACGATGAGGCGGTCTACAACGCGATGAGCGAGAGCGGTCGCGAGCTCATTGCCGTGCACAGCGACAAAGCCATTACCACCACCCGCGCGGTGCTGGTGCGATATCGGGGCGAACCAGAGCTCTACCTGAGCGCAACGGACGCCGGTCGCTGGCAGCTGCCAGGCGGCCCCGCGTGGGACGAACGCGCCATACCCGACTGGGACCTCGGCAACATGATTGCACCGCTGCAACAGCACCTGCGGGAACAGGTGCAGATCGAGACGCCCTGGCTCTCCTATATCGGTGACTACGAGGAAGGCGAAGGCCTGTGCCGCGTGTACGGCTACACGTTGAACGACAACGGCTTCCCCGTCGCCTATCCGGGAGAGTGGGTGAAGCTCGACGCCGTCGGCAATCTCGAGCACGGCTGGGAGCGCGACGCCGCGGAGCGGTGGCTGGACCCCGGCATCGTCAGGGGCAAAGGCCTGTCCCAGGCACAGTCCCGTATTGACCAGTTCGCTTACTGATCGAGACCCTGTAAACAATGACGACAATAGAAGAGTTGCAGGCGCGCATCCATGCGCTGCAGGAGCAGATTGAACAGGAGCTGGACCGCCTCCGCGAAGAGTTCGTCAAAGAGCGCGAAGCGCTTGCTCACCGCTTCCTCGAATCGCAGCTACGCCACAAGATTGGCGTCTGGCGCTATATTGCGGGCAGCCGCCTGTCGGTGATTCTGACAGCCCCGGTAGTATATCTCGGCTGGATTGCGTTCTTCGTTCTGGATGCTTTCGTCAGCCTTTTTCAGTCCGTTTGCTTCCCTGTTTATGGCATACCAAAGGTAAAACGGTCTGAGTACCTCGTCTTCGATCGTCAGGACCTTCCTTATCTGAACGCCATCGAGAAGTTCAACTGCCTGTACTGCTCCTATGCCAACGGCGTTGCTGCCTACGCGCGGGAGGTCGCCGCACGCACCGAGCAGTACTGGTGCCCGATCAAGCATGCCCGCCGCATCAAGGACAGCCACAAAATCTACCCGAGGTTTTTCGAGCACGGGGATGGCGAGGCATATCGGCAAGGCCTGGAACGGCTGCGCCGGCAATACTCAGACGCGTAGTTCCTTCGTTTTTTTCGAACAATCCATCAGAAAGTAACAGCTGGGTTATAGCATTTCCTTCAGGGATAGTTGCGCGCTCTATTCAGCACGTTTCTCGTGGAGGTGGGGCGGATGGCTGCAGTCCTGGAACCCGTTGACGAACCGCTCAAGTCGCCGCGTTATCGCACGTACGTGCTTGCCATGCTCGTTGTGGTTTACGTTTTCAACTTTCTCGATCGTCAGATCGTCACGATCCTCGCGGAACCCATCAAGAACGACCTCGGCCTGAATGATACGCAGATTGGTCTGATGACCGG
>JAAUXY010109985.1_pt1 | contig 22314 bp, 21 predicted proteins | sample 7278121 | NCBI WGS metagenome assembly JAAUXY01 (sample SAMN14350117, study PRJNA611818) | marine sediment metagenome | isolation source: surface marine sediment (1.8m) | place: French Polynesia: Moorea | collected 2018-08 | reverse complement strand
CGCAACCAGGAAAAGGAATAACGGGAAGAACTCGATATTGAACTGCATGGGTCCGCCGAAGGCGCGAAAAGCGGGTAAGTGTACCTCAGCCAGCCGCCCGCATGGGCCTCAAATGTCCGTCTTGCACTCTGGGGACAACCCACTAGAATCCGCGCGTGGCCCGAGTAATCAACATCCATCCGACGCATCCGCAGCAGCGACTCGTTGCGGCTGTGGTCCAGATTATCCGCAGCGGCGGTCTGATCGCTTATCCGACGGATTCCTGCTACGCGTTTGGCTGTCACATCGGCGACAAGCGAGCGATGGACCGGATTCGCAGGATCCGCAAGACGGACAAGAAACACAACTTCACGCTGGTCTGCAGCGACCTCTCCGAGATCAGCGTCTATGCCAGGGTCGACAACTGGACTTACCGCCTGGTCAAGTCGATGACGCCCGGGCCTTACACCTTCATCCTGCCGGCGACGCGCGAGGTCCCCAAGCGCCTGCAGAACGAGAAGCGACGCACGATCGGGCTACGCGTTCCTGACCATGCGGTCGTGCACAGTATCCTGGATACCCTGGGCGAGCCCATCATGAGCAGCACTCTGACTCTGCCGGGTGATGACCGGCCTATGACCGACCCAATGGAGATAGAGGAGCGTATCGGGTCTCAGATCGACGCCATTGTCGATGCGGGGCCCGTCGGCATCGAGCCTACCAGCGTCATAAACCTGGCCGATGGGGTCGTCGAGATCCTCAGGGAAGGGCGTGGGGACGTCTCCGCGCTGCAGTAGCGAGGTGGCGCCGATGATCGTGTTGCGGGCATCAACTCCGTCTCAAATGCGCTAGAATAGTGTGATAGCCGCGCGGATACGCCATGAAACCTGACTTGCACGTCCTGACACCGGACGACGCACCAAAACCACAATCGGACGAAGAGACGTCACCGGCCCAGAGCGAGATGCCTTTTGCGGTCGTTGACGGCGAGCCGGTAACGGCGTTACCGCAGGATCTCTACATTCCGCCCTACGCGTTGCAGGTTTTCCTCGAGGCTTTCGAGGGCCCGTTGGATCTGTTGCTCTACCTGATCCGGCGCCAGAACATCGACATCCTCGATATCCCCATCGCCGAGATAACGAAGCAGTATGTCCAGTACATCGAGGTGATGAAGGAAATGCAGCTGGAGCTCGCCGGCGAGTACCTCGTCATGGCGGCGATGCTGGCGGAGATCAAATCCCGGATGTTGCTGCCGCGGCCGCAGGCGGAGGATGACGAAGAAGAGGATCCGCGTGCCGAGCTGGTCCGCCGGTTGCAGGAATACGAGCGGTTCAAGAAGGCAGCGAATGACATTGCGGAGCTGCCGAGGCTTGAGCGCGACGTGTTTCCGGCGCAGGCGGAGACCATACAGAGCGATCGCAAAGTCGTCACGAAGCTGCCGGATGTCACGCTGAAGGAACTTCTCATCGCGTTTCACGATGTACTGAAGCGTGCAGAGATGTACTCGAACCTGCACTTGCAACGCGAACCGCTGTCTGTGCGTCAGCGCATGTCCGAGGTGCTTTCCCGCGTCAAGGCAGGCTCGTTCACTTTATTTGTTGACCTGTTTGATCCGGAAGAGGGTCGCATGGGCGTCGCCGTTACTTTCCTGGCCTGCCTCGAGCTGCTCAAGGAGAACGTGGTCGAGGTCGTCCAGAGCAACGAGTTCGCGCCGCTGCATGTGCGTGCGGCGTCATCGGTGCGCCTCGTCGAAGACAACGACGCTCAGGACCTGGAAAACGCTTAGGCTTTATTTTCAATGGAACAACGAGAAATCGAATTCTTTATCGAAGCTGCGCTGCTGGCCGCTGGTCGTCCGCTCAGCATCGATCAATTGCAGGGTTTGTTTGACGGGCGATCCAAGCCTGATAAGGCCCTGATCAGGGCAGCGATCAAGACCCTGAACGACGAGTACGAGGAACGTGGCATCATCGTTGCCGAGGTTGCGTCAGGTTTTCGCATGCAGATCCGTTCAAGCATGGCGGACCGCCTGCAGAAGCTCTGGGAGGAGCGCCCGCCGCGCTACTCACGTGCTCTCTTTGAGACCCTCGCCTTGATTGCCTACCGGCAACCGATCACGCGTGGCGAGATCGAGGAAATTCGAGGCGTCTCCGTTAGCAGCAACATCATGCGCAGCCTGGCGGAGCGGGAATGGATCCGCGTGGTCGGGCACCGCGACGTACCCGGTCGGCCGGCCATGTTCGGCACCACGAAGGCGTTCCTCGATTACTTCTCGTTGAAGCGACTCGAGGACCTTCCGGAGCTTGCAGACCTGTCAGACTGGGAGTCACTCAGAGTTCAGCTGGACTTGCCGGACGTCGAGGAGACGACGGAAGGCGAGCCTGCCTCCGTCTCCGAGTTGCCGGTTCTCGGCCGAGAGGGTGAAACAGAGGCTGCAGCGACGGAGCTTCCGGAACTGACCGAAGCCATCGAAGAGCTGGGCGAGCACGGCGGCGACGAGGTGGATGAGCAGGGCCAGGTTGCGGCGGCCAACGACATTGCGGCCGTCACCGCCGAGAGCGAAGACCTGCCAGCTCCGTCTCCGGACGACGACGAAGAGGAACTGATCGTTTCCGAGTGGCCGGATCCGGTGGACGCCGTCAGCGTCACGACGATCGAGACTGGCGAACCGAAAAAGGACGCTAGCGCCAATAACGGCTGATCGGACGTTGGCAGAAAGGGTACACAAGCTGTTAGCAGCGGCCGGGCACGGGTCTCGACGCAAAGTCGAGCAATGGATTCGTGACGGGCGCTTGATGATCAACGGTCGCGCCGCGGAACTCGGGCAAGCCTGTGAGGGCAACGAGCGTGTGACGCTCGATGGCAAGCCGCTGTCGTTGCGTCAGAGTCGCCAGGCCCACAAACACATCATCTACAACAAACCCGGCGACGAGGTGACGACACGTTCTGACCCGGAAGGCCGCAAGACCGTGTTCGACTCCCTGCCACGCCTGAAAGGGGCGCGCTGGGTCGCGGTGGGACGTCTGGACATGACGACGACCGGGCTGATGATCTTCACAACCGACGGCACGCTGGCAAACGCCCTGATGCACCCGTCGAAGGAGGTCAAGCGCCGCTACGCCGTGCGTGTTCACGGTGATCCATCGAAAGAAGAGCTGGAACGTTTGTTGAAAGGCGTCGAGCTGGACGACGGGTTGGCCAGGTTCGATGAGATCAACGCCAGCGGCGGAGATTCGGCCAATCACTGGTTCCAGGTCACGCTCAGCGAGGGCAGGAATCGTGAGGTCAGGAGGCTCTGGGAGGCTATCGGCTACGAGGTAAGTCGCCTGATCCGGATCGCGTACGGCCCGCTGGAACTGCCGCGATCGGTTCGGAAGGGCAAGTACGAGGCGCTGACGCCGGGTCAGGTCAGGAATCTGTACTGGGCCGCCGGTCTCAAAGTACCGGAAGACGAATACCGGCCGCGCAAGAAGCGGCGTCCCCCGCGCAGGGCGAGGTCAAGAAGCCGCCGTCACTGAGCGTCGAGGCTCTGGCCGGTGACACCCTTCGAATCAGGCCCCAGTAAGTAGAGGTAGGCCGGCAGGATCTCTTCCGCCGTCTTCAGTTTGTCACGGTCCTCGGCCGGGTAGGCAGCCTGCCGCATCTTGGTCTTCACGGGACCGGGGTTGATGCAGTTCGATCGCAGCGGGGTGTGAGAGTTTTCGTTGGCCAGGACCTGGGACAGGCCTTCCGTTGCAAACTTCGATACGGCATACGCGCCCCAATGGGCTTTGCCTACGCGGCCGACGCCGCTGCTCGTGAATATCACCGACGGGTCGTCGGACTTCCTCAGTAGCGGCAGTAGAATCTGCGTCAAGGCAAAGGCCGTGGTCACATTGACGTGCATGACTCTCTGCCACTGCACGACGTCATACTGATCGAGGGGAAATCGATCGCCGAGAATGCCCGCATTGTGCACGAGACCGTCGAGCTTCCCGAATTCGTCCGCGATGTTGTCAGCCAGGCTCGTGTAGGCGGCCGACTCAGCCTGCTCGAGGTCCATGCAGATGATGCTCGGTCTGGGCGCCTGATCGATCGCGTCGATAGCGTCGTAGACCGCCTCGAGCTTCTTGACGTTCCTGCCATGCAATAGCACCTGTGCCCCGAGTTCAGCGCAGCGCAGAGCCAGCGCTTTGCCTATTCCGTCGCTGGCACCGGTTATCAGGATGACACGATTCTCGAGCAGGCCGTCATGCGCCTGGTAGGTCCTTGGATCGAACATTGGGCAGGTCTCTATTCGTTGGCCTTCTTGGCCGGGGTTTCAACATCCTGGTCGTCGTTTACGCCGACCATCATGCGAGGGACGGGATCGATCGATTCGAGCTTGTCCATGGCTCTTTTCTCATGCACACCGAGTTCGGTGAACTTCCGCGCTCCCGGGAGGACTTTGCGTTCGAGCGAGCCGACCGCCTTGTTGTAGGTCTCGACACTGGTCGCAAGCTGTTTTCCAAGCCTGTTCATATGACTGACATAGACTGACAAGCGCTCGTGCAGCGCTTCGGCGAGCTTACGGATCTCCTCGGCGTTTGAGGCAAGCGACAGCTGGCGCCATCCGTAGGCGACGGCTTTCAGGAGTGCAACGAAACTTGTGGGCGTTGCGAGGATGATCTGCTGCTGCAGTGCATACTCGATCAGCTCCGGATCCTCATTCAGGGCCGCACTCAGAAACTGGTCGCCGGGTATGAAGAGGATCACGAACTCCGGGCTGTTCGAAAACTGTGCCCAGTATGCCTTGGACGAGAGCGTCCGGACGTGTTCCCTGACCTTGCTGGCATGCCGCTTGAGCCCCAGTTGGACCTGCGCGTCGTCTGTGGCCTCGACGGCCTCAAGGTACGCGTCCAGTGGCGTCTTGACGTCGACGACCAGCTCGCGGTTATCCGGCATACGCACGATCATGTCCGGGCGAATGACCTGGGAATCGTTGGCGGTATGCACCTGTTCCTGGAAGTCGCAGTGTTCGACCATGCCCGCGAGCTCGACGAGTCGCCGCAGCGTGATCTCACCCCAGCGGCCCCGAACTTCCGGCCGGCGCAGCGCCTTGACGAGGTTCTGCGTCTCCTGCGTCAGTGAGCGTTGGCCGCTCTGCATGGCTTCCAGCTGCTCCCTGATGCCACCGTAGGCCTCGCTGCGCGCCTTCTCGAGCGCCGAGATCTGCTCCTGCGAGGCCTTGAGTGCATCGCGGATCGGCTTCACGAGGTTCTCTACCGCTTTCTCACGTTCGCTGAGTTCGCGTTTGGCGCGCTCGTTGTGTGCGCCGAGGTTCTGTTCTGCCAGCTTCAGGAAGTGGTCGCTGTTCGATTTCAGGGACTGGTTGGCGAGTTCGGAAAAGGACTGGGCCAGGCGTGCATTGGCTGCCTCAAACGCGGCCGTTCGTTCGTGCTGAAGCGCCTCTTCGTTCTTGATGGTCTGTTGCAGGCTGTCGATTTCATCATCGAGCGCCTTTTGTCGGCGGTGGGCGATCCACCAACCCAGCAGGGCGCCGACTGCGAGACCGGCCGCAGCGGCCGGCAGCGCGACCTCAATGAGCACAGGATTGGCGGTGATGGACAGCATTGACTAGAGATTAAACGCTTTTATCAGTAGCGAAGCCAGTTCAGGCGAGGAACGCACTAGCGTGTCGGCTCCCCAGCCGTCCGGGTCGTCCTCGGCCGTCACGTAGCCGTAGAGAGCCCCGACCGTCGCCATGCCGGCGCTACGACCGGCTTCGATGTCTCTTGCTGCGTCGCCGACGTAGATCGTATTAGCGGGCTCTACACCAGCGAGATCGCAGGCATGCAGCAACGGGCCGGGGTCGGGCTTTCGAACGCTCAGCGTGTCACCCGAGACGATTGCGGAGCTCCGGGGCTTAAGCCCCAGCGCGCTCATCAGCGGCTCTGTCAGGAAGGCCGGCTTGTTCGTGACGACTCCCCAGGGGCGATCGTGGCGGTCGAACTCGTCCAGCATTTCGGCGAGGCCCGGGAAGAGCGATGTCTCTTCGCACAGCTTGTTCGAATAGCGGTCCAGGTAGTCCTGTTGCAGGGCCAGTCGGGGTTCGTCGTCCAGTTCGCCGAAGGCGAGCCGGACCAGCCCCTGTGAGCCGTTGGATACGTGCGATCGACCGAGGTCATAATCGACCGGGTCGTCGCCAAGATCTTTCTGCATCTGCTGCAGCACGGCGATCATGTCCGGCGCCGTGTCGATCAGCGTACCGTCCAGGTCGAAAAAGACCGCGGCCGCGCCGCCGTTCAAGCTCAAGGCGACTACTCGCCCACCGGGCGCTGGTAGTGCATCAGGTAGTTCACGTCCATGTTCGGCGCCAGCCAGTAATTGTCCGTCAGGGGGTTGTAGTGCATGCCGGTGGTGTTCCTGAGGTCTAGGTGCGCGTCTCTTGCCCACACGTCCAGTTCGGAGGGCTTGATGAACTTTCTGTATTCATGGGTGCCCGAGGGCAGCAATCTGAGCACATACTCCGCGCCGACGATGGCGAACAGGAAGGACTTCGGGTTGCGGTTGATCGTCGAGAAGAATACGTGTCCGCCCGGCTTCACGAGATCGCGGCAGGCGCGAATGACTGACATCGGGTCCGGTACGTGCTCCAGCATCTCGAGGCAGGTGACCACGTCAAAGCTCTCTGGTTGTTCGGCCGCAATCTCCTCGGCGGTCGTTTCGACGTAGTCGACATCGACCCCGGACTCCATCTTGTGCAGCTTGGCGACCGTCAGGGCCGCGCCGGCCTTGTCGATCCCCGTAACCTCCGCACCCGCTTGCGCCATGGACTCGGACAGGATTCCGCCACCGCAACCGACGTCGATGACGCGTTTGCCGTCGAGTTCGGCATGTTCCCTGATCCAGTTGAGGCGCAACGGGTTGATCTGGTGCAGCGGCTTGAATTCACCCTGCGGGTCCCACCAACGAGAGGCGAGGGCGTTGAATTTCGCCAGTTCTGCGGCATCGGTGTTGTCGGCATTTTCGACGGCTTCTGCTTCACTCATTGCTTTCAACCTTGTGCGATGCGCTGCTGCCACTCATTGCAGCGCGCATGGATCTGTTCTTCGTCTACGTCCGTGAGGCTTCCGGAAGCGACGACCTGCTTGCCCGCTACCCAAACATCGGACACCTGGTCGGCGCGAGCGGTGTAGACCAGCTGTGACACCGGATCATAGACCGGCTGGCTGTGTCGCCGGTTCAGGTCAACGCACGCGATATCGGCCCATTTCCCGGGTTCGATTGACCCCAGCTCGGATTCTAACCCCAAGCTGGCCGCCGCTTCTGCCGTGGCCATTCGCAGCGCCGTCTTCGCCGGCAGTGCCTGGGCGTCCTCGCTCAGCCCCTTCGCAACCAGTGCGGCCGAACGCATCTCCGAGAACATGTCGAGGACGTTGTTACTGGCGGCCCCGTCCGTACCGATGCCGACCGAAATTCCCACGTCGCGATAGCGGCCCACGGGGGCGAATCCGCTCGCGAGCTTCATGTTGGATTTGGGACAATGTGCGACCGCGGCGCCGACGTCGGCCAGTACGCCAATTTCCTCTTCGTTCAGGTGAACGGCGTGGACCGCCAGCAGCGATGAGTTGACCAGTCCGAGTTCCTGAAGCCTCGCGATGGGTCGCTTGCCGTGTTGCCTGACAGAGTTCTCAACCTCGGTCCGGGTTTCGTGCAGGTGCATCTGCACGCGCAGGTCCAGCTGATCCGCCATGACTCGAATACTGACCAGCGATTCGTCGCTCAAGGCGTAGGGGGAGTGTGGCGCGTAGGCGCTCGAGACCAGCGGATGATCGATGTATGCGTCATGGACCAGGTCAGCCGCCTTCTGCATGTGCTCATTCGCGTCTTTCGCCCAGTTGGTTTCGAAGTCGACCACAGGCGTTGCGATGACGGCCCTGATGTTCATGCTGGACGCTGTCGCCGCCGCGATCTCCGGGAAGAAGTACTGGTCGCTGAAGCAGGTCGTTCCCCCGCTCAGCATCTCGGCGATGGCGAGCTCAGTGCCGTCGCGAACCATCTCCGAGCTGACCCATCGCTTCTCCGCGGGCCAGATGCCATCGTAGAGCCAGGCCTCGAGTGGCAGGTCGTCTGCCATACCTCGAAAAAGCGTCATCGCCGCGTGCGTGTGCGCGTTAATCAGGCCCGGAATCAGTGCGTGATCGGGACGTTCAATCGTCGCGCTGGCCTGGTATTTTTCATCGGCCTCCTCGCGCGAGAGCACGTCGATGATCCGCCCATCGTTGATGGCTACCGCAGCATTCTCGAGAACGCGGTCGCCGGCATCGACGGCGACGAGCCAGCGCGGCGCAATGATCAGGTCACAGTGTTCCATAAATTATTGATTTATCTCATGTTCGCCGATTGCGCCAGCGTATTTGGGAGCGCGAAGTATACCTTTGAAGACGATGCGTTTCAGTGCCGTCAAAATGGCCGCTTTTGACTGCTGATTCGAGGCTGCTGTGGTATAATTTTTGGCGTGTTAGTTGCGTATCTGCCGTCACCAGAAACGGCCCATTTCGCCTCTTCTTGATCAAATAATTGAATGTGTTGATTTGCGGGTTCTTGCACCTGATGCAAGGCCTCGCAGACGTGGATTTTTATGTCTGATGTAGCCCAGGAATTACTCTCTGTCAGTCTCGAAGACGAGATGCGGCAGTCCTATCTCGACTATGCGATGAGTGTCATCGTCGGCAGGGCGCTGCCCGACGTCAGGGACGGTCTCAAGCCCGTTCACCGACGCGTGTTGCACGCCATGCGCGAGCTGGGTAACGACTACAACAAGCCGTATAAGAAGTCGGCGAGAGTGGTTGGTGACGTCATTGGTAAATATCACCCGCATGGGGACTCGGCGGTCTACGACACGATCGTTCGCATGGCCCAGCCGTTCTCGATGCGCTACCTGCTCGTGGATGGGCAGGGCAACTTTGGCTCGGTCGATGGCGACGCGCCTGCGGCCATGCGTTACACCGAAGTGCGCATGTCGAAGATTGCCTCGGAGCTTCTCGCCGACATCGAGAAGGAGACGGTCGACTTCGTCGAGAACTACGACGGTTCCGAGAGCGAACCGAGTGTCATGCCGACGAAGGTCCCGCACCTGCTGGTCAACGGGTCGTCGGGTATTGCGGTCGGCATGGCCACGAACATCCCGCCGCACAACTTGTGCGAGGTCATTAACGCGGCCCTGGCCCTGATCGAAGATGCGACGATCGACGTGCCTGGCCTGATGGAACACCTGCCCGGGCCCGATTTCCCGACAGCGGGCATCATCAACGGCGCCGCCGGCATTTACTCCGCGTACAGGACCGGTCGGGGCCGCGTCTATATCCGGGCTCGAACCCACATTGAAGAGATAGACAAGCGGGGCAAGGAGGCCATCGTCGTCACCGAGCTGCCCTACCAGGTGAATAAGGCTCGCCTCATTGAAAAGATCGCAGACCTGGTCCGCGACAAGCGAATAGAGGGCATCACCGAGCTTCGTGACGAGTCCGACAAGGACGGCATGCGCATCGTGATTGAGCTTCGCAGAGGCGAGGTCGCCGATGTCGTCTTGAACAACCTGTACAAACAGACGCCGATGCAGAGTGTCTTCGGCATCAACATGGTTGCGCTGCACGAGGGTCAACCGAAGTTGATGAACCTCAAGCAGGTCCTGGAAGCCTTCCTCGCTCATCGGCGCGAGGTGGTTACCCGCCGGACGATATTCGACTTGAGGAAAGCGCGGGACCGGGCTCACGTTCTGGAAGGCCAGACCGTCGCGCTTGCAAACATTGATGAGGTCATCGAGCTGATCAAGGCGTCTCCTTCGCCGGCCGACGCGCGGGTCGCGCTCGTGGATCGGCTGTGGCAGCCGGGGCAGGTCACGGGCATGCTGGAGCGAGCCGGCGAGACGGACACCCGCCCGGACGGCATGGACGCCGAGTTCGGCCTGTCGGACAAGGGCTACCGCCTGTCCGAGGTCCAGGCCCAGGCGATTCTTGAGCTGAGGCTGCACCGCCTTACCGGCCTAGAGCAAGAAAAAATACTGAATGAATACAAAGAGATATTGAATAAAATTAAATCTCTTTCTGATATTCTTGCAGACCCGGATGTGTTGCTTGAAGTCATCAAGACCGAGCTCGTCGAGATTCGGGACAACTACGGCGACGAGCGGCGCACAGAGATCGTTCAGGACCAGTCTGATCTCAGCGTCGAAGATCTGATTCCGCAGGAAGACGTCGTCGTCACGTTGTCGCACGGCGGCTACGCCAAGGCGCAGCCTGTCGATGTCTACCAGGCGCAGAAGCGCGGTGGTCGCGGACGCTCCGCAACCAAGGTCAAGGATGAAGACTTCGTCGACAAGCTCGTGATCGCCAACAGTCACGACACGATTCTCTGCTTCTCGTCGCGCGGCAAGCTCTACTGGCTGAAGGTCTACCAGGTGCCGCAGGCGAGCCGCGGGTCGCGCGGTAAGCCGATCGTGAACCTGCTGCCGCTGGAGAAAGGTGAGCGCATCAACGCGTTCCTGCCGGTCAACGAATACGCCGAAGGGCATTACGTCTTCATGGCGACCAGCGGCGGGACGGTGAAGAAGACGCCGCTGACGCAGTTCTCCAGGCCACGCTCGAGCGGCATCATAGCCATTGACCTCAGGGACGACGACAAGCTGGTCGACGTCTCCATCACGAACGGTGAGGCCGAAGTCCTGATCGTTGCGAGCTCCGGGAAAGGGATCCGCTTCCACGAGTCGGACGTTCGCCCGATGGGCCGCGGCGCCGCCGGCGTCCGTGGCATCAAGCTCGCCGACGGCCACGAGGTCATCGGGCTGTCGATCGTCGCGGATGGACTTCTGCTGACAGCGACAGAGAACGGCTACGGCAAGCGCACACCGATTGCAGATTTCCCGACCCAGGGCCGCGGAGGCCAGGGCGTGATCGCGATCCAGACGACGGAGCGCAACGGTCGCACGGTTGGCAGCCTGCTGGTCCAGGACGATGACGAGATCATGCTAATCAGCTCGAATGGCACGCTGGTTCGCACCGCGGTCGACGACATCTCTATCACCGGAAGGAACACGCAGGGCGTTCGCCTGATCCGCGTCGAGTCCGGGCAGCGTCTTGTCGGTCTGGCCCGCATCGAGGCCATCGAGGACGACGACGAAGAATAGTTGCAGGCGCTACTAATCAAGTAAATTCATAGGCTTATACTGCTATTGTCGTGCGCCGCGCGATGCGAAGCGAGACAATGATCTGCTAGACGGACCAAGCCCCTTAGCACGAACCATACCGAAGGAATCAGAATGCCCCGCGTACACAATTTCAGCGCAGGCCCGGCGGCTTTACCGCTTCCGGTTTTGGAAACCATCAAGCAGGATCTGCCCGACTGGCAGGGCCTCGGCATGTCCGTGATGGAGGTCAGTCACCGAGGCAAGGACTTCGTAGAGCTCGCGGCGAGGTCGGAGGCGAACCTGCGCAAACTGCTGGGTATTTCTGACGACTACAGCGTGCTGTTTACGCAGGGCGGTGCGACGCTGCAATTCTCGATGGCGCCGCTCAATCTTGCGGGACCCGACGACACGATCGACCTGGTCCAAACAGGGAGCTGGGGCAAGAAGGCCGCAGGCGAAGCGGCCAAATTCTGTAATGTGAATATCGCTGCGGACAGTTCGGACAAGAACTTCACGTACATCCCCGAGCCGTCCACCTGGAATCGTTCGGACAACGCGGCCTACCTGCACTACACGCCGAACGAGACGATTGCCGGTGTCGAGTTTCATTACGTCCCCGAGAGCGACGTGCCTCTGGTTGCCTACATGTCGAGTACGATCCTGTCGCGGCCCATTGATGTCAGCCAGTTCGGTGTCATCTATGCCGGTGCGCAGAAGAACATCGGGCCGGCAGGTATCACCGTTGTCATCGTGCGCAAGGATCTGCTTGAACGCGCTCCGAAGAATACGCCGCACCTGATGACGTGGCGCTCGTACGCCGAATCCGATTCGATGACGAACACGCCGCCGACGTTTGCCTGGTACGTTGCCGACCTCGTGTTCGCCTACCTGCTCGAGCAGGGTGGGCTCGAGGCTATGGCCAAGGTCAACGAGGCTAAGGCGTCCAAGCTGTACGAGGCCATCGATGCCTCCGACTTCTACAGCAACCCGGTCGCGACCGATGCGCGGTCGTGGATGAATGTGCCCTTCATCCTGGCTGATTCAGATCTGGACGCAACGTTCCTGGCCGAGTCGGCTGCGGCTGGACTCACCAACCTGAAAGGACATCGTTCGGTCGGTGGCATGCGAGCATCCATCTACAACGCAGTTTCGAAAGCGGCTGTCGATGACCTGATCCAGTTCATGGGCGACTTTGAGCTCAAATACGGCTAGCGCCCACATCCTACTGAGTGATTCCAATGTTCAAGATTCTTACGCTAAACAACATCGCCATTGAGGGCCTCAGGCGCTTCCACCGGGAACGGTACGAGGTCGCCTCGGAGATTGCCCATCCTGACGCAATCATCCTGCGCTCGTACAAGATGCACGACATGGAGATCCCGGACACGGTCGCCGCGATCGGGCGCGCCGGCGCTGGCACCAACAACATCCCGGTTGATGCGATGGCGGCGCGCGGTGTGCCGGTCTTCAACGCGCCCGGGGCCAACGCCAATGCGGTAAAGGAACTCGCCATCGCCGGTCTCTTGCTGGGTGCAAGGAACATTTGTGACGCGCGGGAATACGTCAAGGGCCTGACAGAGACCGGTGACGCCCTCAACAAAAAGGTTGAGGCAGCGAAAAAGCAGTTCGTCGGTTTCGAATTGCCGAGCCGCACGCTTGGCGTCGTTGGCCTGGGCGCCATCGGTGTCGAGGTGGCCAACGCGGCACTGGAGCTGGGCATGAAAGTCATCGGCTTTGACCCGGCAATCACCGTCCGGCGGGCCTGGCAGCTGTCGGCCGGGGTCGAGCAGGCCGAGACGCTGGACCAGCTGTTCCAGCATGCGGACGCGGTCACTGTTCACGTACCCCTGATGGAGGCAACCGCAAACCTTGTTAATCGCGATCGGCTGGCGTTGATGAATGACAACGCGATGCTCGTTAATTTCGCGCGCGGTGGTGTCGTCGACAATGAAGCGGCGATCGCCGCGCTCGATAGCGGCAAGCTCCATTCCTACGTCTGCGACTTCCCGACACCGGAGCTTATCGCTCATCCGAAGGCGGTTGTGCTGCCTCATCTCGGCGCGTCAACGGCGGAAGCGGAGCAGAACTGCGCCATCATGGTTGCGGAAAACGTGAAAGACTACCTCGAGAACGGCAATATCCGTCACTCGGTCAACTTTCCTGAAGCTCGAATGCCGAGGATGGACGCGTACCGCGTGACGATCGCCAATGCGAACGTGCCCAACATGGTCGGACAGATTTCTACCTGCCTGGCGGACGCCAACCTCAATATCGAGGACCTGTTGAACAAGTCCCAGGGTGATATCGCCTACACCATCGTCGACGTTAACGGGCCGATTGATGAAAAGACCGAAAACGCGCTGCGCAGTATCGAAGGTGTCCTCACTTTGCGAAACCTCGGCAAGCCTGTAACCTGACGATCACGTTTCGTGACCCAGGCGATCAGGCTGGATCCTTGAGTAATGGCTGAAAAGAAAGCAAACGTGCCGGATCTTGCCGATATTCGGACTCGCATCGACGATATCGACGCCAGGATTCAGGCGCTGATCAGCGAGAGAGCGCGTTTTGCGCAGGCCGTTGGGCAGTCCAAGGGCAAGCTGGTCAGTGCCGTGGACTACTATCGACCGGAGCGTGAGGCGGACGTGCTGCGCCGCGTGCTGGAGCGCAACGATGGCCCGCTGCGCGACGAGGAAATGCTGAGGCTGTTCCGGGAGATCATGTCGGCCTGCCTCGCTCAGCAGGAGCCGCTGAAGGTCGGTTTCCTCGGTCCGGAAGGTACCTTCACGCAGACGGCCGTCTACAAGCATCTTGGCCATTCGGTCCGTGCATTGCCGTTTCACACGATCGATGAAGTCTTCCACGAGGTGGAAAGCGGCGCGGCCGACTTCGGCGTTGTGCCCATCGAAAACTCGACCGAGGGCTCGGTCAACAACACACTGGACATGTTCCTGACGTCACCGTTGAAAATTGCCGGTGAAATTGAACTCAGAATCGAGCAGCACCTGCTCGGCAAGATGAAGTCGCTGGACGAGATCCAGCGGGTCTGTGCACATGAACAGTCCCTGGCGCAGTGTCGCGGCTACATCCGGGAATACATGCCGCATGTCGAACTCATCGGCATGAGCAGCAATGCGGCCGGCGCGCGACGCGCACGCGACGAGGATGGGACCGCTGCGATCGGCCCGGACGTTGCTGCGGACGTCTACGATCTGAATATCCTGGTCAGCAACATCGAGGACCGGGCGGACAACGCGACCCGGTTCCTCGTGATCGGCAGGAAGCTGTTGGCCGCCAGTGGCGACGACAGGACGACGATCATGGTATCCACCGACGATACGGCGGGCGGTGCCGGTGTCCTTCACGACCTGCTGAGCCCGCTGGCCGAGCAGGGCGTCAGCATGACGCGAATCGAGTCCCGGCCGTCCAGAAGAAAGAACTGGGACTACGTGTTCTTCATCGACCTCGAGGGGCATGCGGAAGAGTCGCCCGTCAAAGAGGCGCTCGCCGAGCTGGAGAAACGCAGCTCGCTGTTCCGAATCCTGGGCGCGTATCCACGGGCGATCCTCTAGCCCCGGGCAGGTTCTCTCTCATGCACTTTCTCGTTAATCCCGGCCCGATCAGGTCCGGCACTGTCACCGTCCCGGGCGACAAGTCGGTTTCCCATCGCGCGTTGATGCTTGGCAGCATCGCCGACGGTGAAACGCGAGTCAGCGGTTTTCTCGATGGCGAGGACTGCCTCGCGACGCTAGCCGCCATGCGGGCAATGGGCGTGTCCATCGAGCGGCCTTCGGATACCGAACTGGTGATCAACGGCGTCGGCCGGACGGGCTTGTCGGCGCCAACGACAGAACTCGATCTCGGCAATTCCGGCACGGCGATGCGGCTGATGGCGGGCCTGCTGGCCGGGCAGCCGTTTAACAGCACGTTGACGGGAGACGAGTCCCTGACGGGTCGTCCGATGCGTCGAATCATCGGGCCGCTGACATCGATGGGCGCGCGAATCGACAGCCGCGATGGACTGCCGCCGCTCGTGATCAACGGCAATCCGTCGCTGACGGCGATTGACTACCCGCTGCCGATCGCCAGCGCCCAGGTGAAATCATCGGTCCTGATTGCGGGACTGTACGCGGATGGCACGACCTCGGTAACCGAACCCGCCGTGACGCGCGACCATACGGAGTGCATGCTGCGGTCTATGGGCGTCGATGTGCGGACGGACGGGAACCGGATATCGGTGCAGGGCGGGCAGGCGCTGACCGCTGCGACGATCGACGTGCCGGCGGACCTGTCGTCGGCCACGTTCGTCATCCTCGCCGCGCTGCTGGCCGACGACGCTGAAGTCCTGATCGAGAAGGTCGGCGTGAATCCCACACGGACGGGAGTCCTGGACATTCTCCGGTCGATGGGGGCTGACATCCGTCTGGAGAATGAACGCGCCCTGGCCGAAGAGCCCGTCGCAGACATCCGCGTCCGGTCGTCTGAACTGCTGGGGCAGGCCATCGATCCCGGCTTGGTTTCCCTGGCTATCGACGAGTTTCCGGCGCTTTTTGTGGCGGCCGCTGCGGCCCGCGGTACGACGACCTTCGCAGGTCTGGAGGAACTACGCGTCAAGGAGAGCGACCGAATCGCCAGTATGGCAGCTGGCCTGAAGGCGCTGGGCGCTGACGTCACGGAGACGGACGATGGCGCAATCGTCAAAGGCGGCGGCTTCAGCTCGGGCACCGTTCAGAGCTTCGGTGATCACCGGGTGGCCATGTCGCTCGCCGTTGCGGGCACCGTCGCGGACGGTCCGGTCACCGTTCACGATACGCAGCCGGTCGAGACTTCGTTCCCAAATTTCATAAATATAATGAATGATTTAGGCTCTACTATCTCGAATTCACATGAGGTTGGTTCGTGATTGTCCCGGTGTTGACTATCGACGGCCCCAGCGGGTCCGGAAAGGGCACGATAGCGCGTAAAGTCGCTATAGCGCTTGATTGGCACTTGTTGGACAGCGGGGCGCTGTATCGCCTCGTCGGTTTCGCGTCGGCAAAAAAGGGCGTCAGCACGGAGATCCCAGGTGAACTGGCCGAACTGGCCCGGCACATGACGGTTCGCTTCGGCAGCGACGATTCAGGCAACGAGCAGATCTGGCTCGATGGCGAGGAGGTGAGCGCTCATATTCGGACCGAGAAAGCCGGCGAACGTGCCTCCGTCGTGGCGTCGATTCCGGCCGTTCGGGAGGCGCTGCTGGAGTTTCAGCGCGGCTTCAGGAAGGCGCCCGGACTGGTGGCCGACGGGCGAGATATGGGCACGCAGGTTTTCGCCGATGCCGAGCTTAAAGTGTTCCTGACGGCTAGCGCAGAGGAACGTGCCAAAAGGCGTCATAAGCAGTTGAAAGACAAGGGTATCGATGTTAGCCTTGCCGCCCTTTCGCGGGACATCGAAGACCGGGATCGACGTGATTCACAGCGAACCGTCGCTCCCTTGAAGCCCGCAGAGGATGCCCATCTGATCGACTCCTCGGATATGTCCATCGATGACGTGACCGAGCTGGTTATGAGCTGGGCCAGGAAAACCTGGGAAATGTAATCCACCGGATCGGACATGAAGTCCGATCTTTTTTTGTACACCGCCTTTTGCAGGAAGCAGATGGGCGAATGGGTGAGGGCGTAAGTCCTCTTGGTTTAAATCTAATGTCTGAAAGTTTTGCTGAGTTATTTGAAGAAAGTTTTGCCAGTCAACAAATAAAGCCGGGTTCAATCATTACCGGTACGGTTGTTGCCGTTAACGACGACGTCGTCATCGTTAGCGCGGGTCTCAAGTCCGAGGCCGTTATCCCCATCGATCAGTTCAAGAACGACCTTCGCGACGGAGAAATCTCTATCGGCGACGAGGTTGAGGTTGCGCTCGATGCCGTCGAGGACGGTTTCGGCGAGACCCGACTGTCGCGTGAGAAGGCGATCCGTGCACGTACATGGACCGAGCTCGAAAAAGCATTCGAGCAGGGCGAGATCGTCGAGGGCGTCATCAACGGACGCGTCAAAGGCGGCTTCACCGTCGAAATCGACAACGTGCGCGCGTTCCTGCCTGGATCGCTCGTCGACGTGCGTCCCGTGCGGGACCCGGGTTACCTCGAAGGCAAGAGCCTCGAGTTTAAGGTTATCAAGCTCGACCAGCGCCGAAACAACGTCGTTGTATCGCGTCGCGCTGTCGTTGAGCAGGAGTACTCAGCAGAGCGCGAGCAGCTGCTTGAAGAGCTGCAGGAAGGCAATACCGTCAAGGGTATCGTCAAGAACTTGACCGACTACGGCGCGTTCGTAGACCTCGGTGGTATCGACGGTCTCCTGCACATCACCGACATGGCGTGGAAACGCGTCAAGCATCCGTCTGAGGTTGTCAACGTCGGCGATGAGATTGACGTCAAGATCCTGAAGTTCGACCGTGAACGTCAGCGCGTATCGCTCGGCATGAAGCAGCTGGGCGACGATCCGTGGAAGGCGCTTGGCCGTCGTTACCCGACGTCGACACGCCTGTTTGGCAAGGTCACGAACATTGCAGACTACGGCTGCTTCGTCGAGATCGAGGACGGCGTGGAAGGTCTTGTGCACGTGTCCGAGATGGACTGGACCAACAAGAACGTCAACCCGTCGCGCATTGTTCAGGTGGGCGAGGAAGTTGAGGTCATGGTTCTCGAGATCGACGAGGAACGTCGTCGCATCTCACTCGGCATCAAGCAGTGCAAGAGCAACCCGTGGGCAGAATTTGCGGCCACCTTCAATCGTAACGACAAGGTTACGGGCCAGATTAAGTCAATTACCGACTTCGGCATCTTCATCGGCCTCGACGGCGGCATTGACGGACTGGTGCACCTGTCTGACATCTCTTGGGACTTCCCGGGCGAAGAGGCGGTTCGCAACTACTCCAAGGGTCAGGAAATTGAAGCGGCCGTCCTGGCGATTGACGCCGAACGTGAGCGTATCTCGCTCGGCATCAAGCAGCTGGAGAAGGATCCGTTCTCAGCGTGGCTCGCAGACCATCCGAAGAACAGCATCGTGACCGGCACGGTTACTGAAGTGGACGCACGCGGCGCCACCGTTGACCTTGGTGACGGTGTTATCGGCTCGTTGCGGGCTTCCGAACTGGCCATGGGCCGGGTAGAAGACGCACGCACGGTGCTGAAAGTGGGCGAGGAAGTCGAAGCCAAGTTCACGAATGTTGATCGCAAGAATCGGACGGTTGCCCTGTCTATCAAGGCGAAGGAGCAGCATGAGGAAGCGCAGGCAATCAGCAACTACAAATCTGAGACGGGTACGGCTCCGGTCGGCACCACGCTCGGTGAGCTGCTGAAGGAAAAAATGTCCGGCGATAGCGATTAATCGCAAAAAACAGTAGCCCGGACCCTGTGGTCCGGGCTATATTTGTGAATATAATCTGAAGGTTACGGCAGCCGGTACAGAAGATGACGAAATCAGAATTGATCGAGGCGATTTCTCGAAAACAGAAACATCTTCCTGCGAAGGATGTGGAATTAGCCGTAAAACACCTGCTCGATCTGATGAGCGACTCGCTCGCGAAGGGTGAGAGAATCGAGATTCGAGGCTTCGGCAGCTTTTCTCTGCACTTCAGGCCGCCGCGCATCGGCAGAAACCCCAAGACCGGTGAGGCGGTCGCCTTGTCCGGCAAGTACGTGCCACATTTCAAACCTGGCAAAGACCTCCGCGACCGGGTCAACGAGAGCCGACAGTTCCCCATCAAGAACTAGTCGTCGTCCGGGGAACACCGGTTACCAAAACCGCTCGCTCTGAAATACACTTAGCCCTGTTCAGGGATCGGGTCCGGGTACTCAAATGATCAAACGCATAGGCATCGGCCTGGCCGTAATCGTGATCGTGATTGCGATGTTCACGTTCACCGCGCGCAATCGGGGGTACGTCGAGATCGACCTGGCATTCGCCATGGTGAACCCGTCAATACCCGTCGCCTTTACGGTCACTTTCGTTCTCGGCTGGTTGTTCGGTGTGATCAGCATGGGTCTGTATGCGCTCAAGCTGGTCAACGAGCGTCGCGGCCTCAGGCGGTCTCTGCGAGATACCGAGTCCGAGGTCAGTTCCCTGCGAAACCTGCCGTTAAGCGATGCCGACTGAATCAGCGTTTATGCTTGCAGGCCTGTTCCTGCTGCTGGGTGCAGCGGGCTGGGCCATGGGCAGGTTCGGTGAGCGAGACACGGAAGAAGCACCGCCGCCACTGAATATCGACTACCTGAAAGGCCTCAATTTCCTTCTGAACGAGCAGACGGACCAGGCGCTCGAACATTTCCTTAAAATGGTGCGCGTCGACGACAAGACTATCGAGACCCACTTCGCCCTCGGCAGCCTGTTCCGGCGAAGAGGCGAAGTCGATCGTGCGATCAGGATCCACCAGAACATCATCGCGCGTCCCGACCTTGCGGCCGAGCAACGGGACCAGGCGCTGTACTCACTGGCGAAGGACTACCTGCATGCCGGTCTCCTGGACCGGGCGGAAAAACTGTTCGCACGCCTGGCCGACGGTTCCAGGTACCAGGTTCAGGCGCTCGACAGCCTGACCCGCATCTATGAGCAGGAAAAGGACTGGCAGAAGGCGATTGATGCTGGCCAACGTCTCGAGGTGCTGGGTGGCCGTTCACTGGGACTCCAGATTGCGCACTATTACAGTGAGTTGGCCGAAGCGGCCGCGGCGGATGGCAATTTCACGGCGGCTCGCAGTTTCGTCAAGAAGGCACAGACGGGCCGTCCCAGGACGCTGCGAGGAGCGCTGACCCGCGCGCACATTGCGCGGGACATGGAAGACAACAAGACCGCCCTGAAGCTCTACAACCGTATCATTGATGAAAGCAATTACCTGATCGCCGAGACGCTGCCGGAGATCGTCGCCATCTACCGCAAAGAGAACGCGGTCGACGATCTTGAGAAGGCATTGAGCTCCCTGATCGCCAAGCACCCGGAGATGAGCAGCCTGGTCGCTTATACGGCGATCATCAACGATCTGGGTGGCATCGACACCATTGATCGATGCGTCGAGCAGTACATTCGCGACGAGCCGACTCTCGCGGAGTTCCTCGATGTGCAGACGACGATGTCTGGGGATGGAGAAGCGGAGACGCTGGGACGAATTCGCAGCGCGCTCAGCAAGATCGCACGCTCGACGCCGCGCTACCAGTGCCAGGAGTGTGGATTCTCCAGCCAGCGTCTACTGTGGCAATGCCCCAGCTGCAGGAGCTGGGAGACGCAACGTCCTGCGACTCGCGTCCAGTTCGACACGGTGCTGCAACACAGCCTGATCGCCCGATAAAATCCAGCCAGCTGTATACCCGCAGTTCAGAATCTCCTAACTCCTCGCAATTTCTTCGGCGGCTAATCGCTTGGCGATCGCCTAGATTCTCAGTTGCCGCCCGTACCGGGCGAGCTTTGAAACCACATGCAGGAGATTCGAAATGAGAATAGTCTATCGCTGCCTCGGGGCAGCAGCTTGCGTCTTTCCTATCATCGCGCTCGCGGGACCCGTCAACATCAACACCGCCGACGCCAAGACCATTGCCAAGGAGTTGAGCGGCGTGGGACTGGAGAAAGCGCAGGCGATCGTCGAATACCGTGATAAACACGGTCCCTTCAAGCGTGCGGAAGACGTCACGCTGGTCAAGGGTATCGGTGAGCGGACGTTCGAGGTCAACAGGAAAGACATACGGGTCGCGGAACCCAAGAAGTAATTTCGCACAACGAGATCGCGGTAGCCGGATCGACGGCTGCTGCGATGCCGTGCCCTGACGAGACGCTGTTTTTTGGCTATGATGCGCAGCCTGTCAACGGATGGAGAGAATCCTTGTCATCAAAGGTCAGAGCAGCTGTTTTTCCCGTCGCCGGGCGCGGCACACGTTTTCTTCCGGCAACGAAGGCGAGTCCAAAAGAAATGCTGCCGATCGTCGACAAGCCTCTCATTCAGTACGCAGTCGAGGAGGCTATCGCGGCCGGGGCGACAAAGCTGGTCTTCGTCACGGGAGCGACGAAGCGCGCGATCGCCGATCACTTCGATGCAGACCCGGAGCTCGAGAGGGCCCTACAGGTTGCCGGCAAGGAGAAGCTGCTCCAGTCCATTCAGGGCATCGTTCCGAAGGGGGTTGCTTGCATCTACATCCGGCAGGGTGAGCCCCTGGGCCTTGGACACGCCGTGCTCTGTGCGAAACCCGCAATCGGTGACGAGCCGTTTTTTGTGCATCTGGCCGACGACCTCATCGCAGGCGATCCGCCTTGCCTGAGGCAAATGGCTGACGAACACGATCGTCACGGTGGGAGCGTTATTGCGACCGAGCATGTGCCAAAAAGCGACACCAGCAGTTACGGCATCGTCGCCGTCGATGAGGATGACAACAATCGAATACACCAGATGGTCGAGAAGCCTGCACCCGAGGACGCCCCGTCAGACCTGGCGGTCGTCGGCCGGTATCTGCTGAATCCGAGGGTCTTCGACAAGCTGGAAACGATCGAACGCGGCGCGGGAGGAGAAATCCAGCTCACCGACGCCATTGCAGAGTTGCTGCCCGAAGAGGCGGTCTATGCGTATTCCTTCAGTGGCACCCGCTACGATTGCGGTAGCAAACTCGGGTATCTCGAAGCTTGCGTGGATTTTGGGCTGAACCACCCGGAGACGGGCGAAGCCTTCCGAAAACACCTGAAAGGAATGGACCTCTAGGCGACGAATTCGCGGCAGGCAAGATCGCAGGCCGGAGACTACTTCTGCTTCAGTATTTGGCTCCGTCCGAATGGTGGCGCGATGCTCGGCGACAAGAGCACTTTGCTATCGGGGCCCCGGACTCGAACCCAATCCGCCCGCCAAACAGAAGATAGCGAGGCGAGGATCGGTGCGGATTGATCTTTAGGACGAAGCCTAAAGACGGTAACAACCCTTCACTGGGGAGTGCGTCTCGGGGTCCCAAATGCGAAGGGCGGCCACATGGCCACCCTTCAGTATTTGGCTCCGTCCTAAAGGCGGCGCCATGCTCGGCGACAAGAGAACCTTGCTATCGGGGCCCCGGACTCGACCCCAATCCGCCCGCCACATAAATGATAGCAAGGCACGGATCGGTGCGGATTGATCTTAAGTGGGAAGTCTAAAGACGGGAACAACCCTTCGTCGTTTGGAGCCCCGAGACGAACTCCCCAGCGAAGGGT
>JAAUXY010063100.1_pt1 | contig 22314 bp, 24 predicted proteins | sample 7278121 | NCBI WGS metagenome assembly JAAUXY01 (sample SAMN14350117, study PRJNA611818) | marine sediment metagenome | isolation source: surface marine sediment (1.8m) | place: French Polynesia: Moorea | collected 2018-08 | reverse complement strand
TTTCAATCGGCTATCGCAATGCTAAAAATTATACCGAGCAAATCGTTGAAATTTTCAAGACCGGCCGACAAAATCAACAAATGCAGTGGGTTAAACAAGAAATCGAGCGGCACCTGCTGGGAAAAATTATAAAATAAAGACACTGTCTCGCATTCAGGAATCGAGGAAATCGTATGGAGTATGATGCCGAGTTCTGTCAGCAGATCCGGGTCAATGATGATGAGAAGCGGCAATGTCTGACGCTGATATCTGAAATCCTTTCCCTGGCCAACAAAGGGAGAAATTTCGGATTATTGTCGCTGGGCAAAGAGGCCGAGGAAAGTTCATCATTTCTGTTGCGCAAAGGGCTGGAACTGGCATTGGACGGCGTCAAAAGTCATACCGCCAGAATGATTATGGAGCTTTATATTCATACCGGGGACCATACGGGCATAGAGCTGCTGCAACGCTGTATTATCCTGGAAGGCGTGATCGGAATTCTTGATGGCATGCATCCCAAACTTCTCAAAGAAATTTTGCTGTCTTTCCTGGGTGAAGCGGGACACAGTATCTTTCGAGAGGAATTTGAAGCCAAAGAAAAGGAGAAATTGTTGTCCTATCTGAAAAAAATCGAAAAAAAACCGGCCGCGGGAAATTCCTCTGCCAAACTCGGTAAATATATCGCCCGGCTCGACAAAAAGACCATGAAGCGCTTTCTGCAAATAATCAATATGGATGATCTGGCAAAGACAATAAAAGACATGGACGGTAAAGTGCAGATAAAGGTATTCAACCATCTAAAGGAAAGAAGCGGATTACTGTTCCTTGAAGCGATTGAACAGCTGGACTCCGTAGAACATGATGAGATTGTAGAATCCCAGAATAAAGTTATTGCGATTATGTCGGAGTTAAAAGACCCGAGACGTAATTAAGCCATCCTATCGTTTTTAAAGAACGATTGATCAAGCGACACCAATTTTTCAGGCACTTTTCAGAGCCTATTGACTCGCAAAAACCTTCTGCAGCAAATCGGTAACCCGGGCTGCGGGCTGGGTGCGAATTTGCCTCTCTTCTTCGGCCAACATTTTAAAGAGCCCTTCAAGGGCGCCATCGGTGACATACTGATCCAGATCAAAACTCAAACTCTTGCCGAACGGTATGCTTTCCGCTTTGGCATTCAAATCCTGGAATGATCGCGTCACACCGACCTCCCCCATGGCATCTTGCACGATGGGTTTAAACGCATCCTGGAGTTGGGCTGAGGTTTTGCCTTCAAAATAAAGCGTGGCTTCATTATCGCGCCCGTTTAGAATTTTTTGGGCATCATCAAAGGTCATTTGCTTGATAGCATCCCCGAATATGGATTTCGCTTCGGGAGCGGCCCGCTCGGCAGCCCGGTTCATGCTTAATTCGAAACTATCCACTTTTTCGCCGTATCCGGCAGCTCTTAAAATCTTTTCTGTCTTCTGCACGGATTTCGGAAGCGGGATTTTAATATCCGGGTTCTGATAATATCCGTCCGGTTTGGAAACAAAGGCCACTGCGTTTTCCGTTCCGACCTGAAGGGCTTGCTTGAGGCCCTGGATAATATCATCGTTTGAGAGGGCCCCCCGGCTGCCCATGGTCTCCTGCGCGCCCTTCAGAAGGTCGCTCAAACCGGCAGAAATCCCCGAATGAACGTAGAATATCACAATGATGACGGATAACAACGCTAATATGTAACGATATATTCTCATGATTTAATCCTTACAGTTAATAAAAATTCAGTTGTAACTTTTTTCATAACGCTTAGGTCTTGGCCGTGAGCAAGGCGCAAGGAGGAGAAAAGACGGAGCGTACTATAGTACGTGAGTAAATCGCGACGACGAGCAACACAGCTCAAGGTCAAGAGATGCGAGTTATGAGAAAAGTTTAGCAGCCGACATGAAATCCCGCGGCCACATTTTTTCCTTTCTGAGAAAGCGAATTAAAAACTTCGATGGCCCTGGATGTCTTCTTTTCAATTAATCCAATGTTATCATTTGCCAATTTTTCGCGCAGAGGGGCACTGGTCTTCATTAACCCCGGCGATCCCTTGCCGATGACCACGATTTCTGGATTGGATTCCAAGATATCGACGATATCCTCGATATCCACCCGGTGTCCACTCGCTCGCCACCAGTCCGTGATTACCTGCCCTTGAACGATTTTAATATCATCCGTGTAGGTTTTACCGTTGACAATGATTCTGCCGAATGAAAAATCTGTAATCATACTTTGCCATCCATCAAAACTATGTTTGTTTGTAAATAATATTTTGATAATTGACCCTAAAAATCAATTGTCAAGATAAGTGGATGTGATAAAGTCTCAATCATACCCGACTGCCATATTCCAACACACCACTTAACGCAAAGGGACCGCAGACAGAATGAGGGAGAACAAACCAACGGAGATCGTTATCCCCAGGGACCGGGCGATATTCTGGCTTGATAAGAACGGGCGCTGGCACAACGCCCATGGAGAATTTGAGCATCAGAAGATAATCGACTATTTTCATTCTTCGATAAAAAGAGATGAAAATGGTTATTATCTTTTTCAGGAAAGAGAAAATCTGCGCGAAAAAGTTTATTTCCGCTATGAAGATACGGCATTGTTTGCAGTGGATTTAGTTAAAGACGACGATATTACGCTGGTGCTGAACACTAAAAGACACATTAAACTGAAGCCCCGAAATCTCTTTGTCCGCGGTGACGACCTGTACATGCGAATGGGAGAGGAAACGATCAAGTTTACGGATCGGGGATTGATGAAAATCTCTGACCTACTGGAATACGACAACGACCGGTATTTTATAAGGGTAAAAAACAGAAGATATAAAATCTCACAATTGTAGCAAATGGTGAGATTTAAAATAGACCCATCCACCGCTTCGGCCGCAGACCGGCCGATTCCATTTTGCGCGCACTTTCTTCAGGCAACGGTTTCAATCTCTACGGATTGATTGTATTGATCCGAATCCAACTGGCGCCGCAACCATGGGCCGCTCTTCCAAGCCAGGTTCTAATCACATGGCGCTGCCGTCACCAGCAGTTGAAATATTTTAGAATACTGTTTTTCGACCGCCCATTTTGATGCTGTTTTTCCATTGCTGTCGGCCACCTGGGCATCCGCACAATGGGCAAGGAGTATGCTCACCACTGCTTCATGGCCCATTTTGGCGGCTAAAATCAAAGCCGTGTTATTGTCATTATCTATGGTGTTTACTTCGGCCCCAAGTGAAATTAATTTTTGTACCAAGACATCGTAACCAGTGGCGGCCGCGAACATCAAAGCAGATCTTCCCCGGTGATCAACGATATTGATATCGCCGCCGGCAGCATGCAGGTCCTGTAAAGCGCTCTGGTGACCATTTAAAGCCGCAAACATGACGGCGGTGGCACCTGTATTGTTTTGAGTATTGACCTGCGCCCCCCGCTTCAATAATTGATTCATAATGTCGCTGTAACCAAATTGTGCGGCCATCATAAGCGTTGTCCAGCCCGCGTTTTCTTGCACATCGACGTCAGCACCTCTGGCAATCAATTCGGCAACAAGCCTCTGATGCCCTTCATAAGCGGCTTTCATCAGGGCGGTCCAACCATCGTGATCCCTGGCATTAACCGGCACACCCTGATCCAACAAGCTTTTGATTTTATCGATTTCACCGAATTCAGCAGCCTGTATCAGCTGATCAGATAGCTTACCGGCGTGCGCCCAACCCGCCAAAAGAATTAGAGAGATGGTCAGAAACGCAATAAAGATTGAACGCCACACGATGGTGTGCGACATCGTCATCCTCCCGGAAGCAGCCAATTTTTCAGCAACACAGAACATATTCTATATTTACCTATAAATTCATTTTAAAATCAAGGATTCCAGAAACGGTGTCGTAAAAACCAGTAACCGGTTTCAAAGGGTGAGAACTCTCATTAAAAAGAGGTATCAAACGGGAATCGTAAACAAAATAAACAGGCACCATTCAGGGAGTTGCTTTCGAGTGGAACCAACATAATTTCGTTCCCTGCCATGCGTGGGAATGTCATGTTGCAAAGCATCCCTGCGATAAACCCGGATTCAGCCCTTGGGAGACTGATCAGGGCAATATTCTTCGATCAAGGCTTCTAGCTTCTGAGAATACCCTTCCAGTTTGCCTTTGGCCGCTTCAAGTTCTTCGATCATTTGAGATTTTTCAAATTCTCTGGCCTCGACTTTCACCAGCATCATGCCAAAAGATTCGGCCAGCTCGGCCAGAATGCTTGGATAACGGCCTTTTTTTGAAAGTTCGAATAGGCGTTCCGAATCTGATTTGTCATATTTACCGGAAGAAATTTTTTTACAGCATTCATTCAGCATGTCAAATAAATCCAAGTAATAACGTTCAAAATCCATTTTTATTTTCCTTTCATATTAATGTTCCTGAATGGCCGGCTGTCCGGTCTAAGAATTTGAATATCAGATTGAATAAATCAATATATACCGTGTTTTGTAGCCGCATGCAATAATGATCCGGGTCATTGTGAGTACGGCATCCCGACACGGCATGCAGGCTGCGTTTGCATTGTTCTTGAGTCATGACGGAATCGGCCGCAATTGCAAATTCATCAGACGGAATTATATTGTTTTAGCACCATCCGCATTCGATTTAGACGCATCCATTGACCGCACCCCAGACGGTGGGCCGTTAGATTAAATTAACTGATTTGAAAACAGCGGCGCACCGGCTGGATCCTAATCATTTGGTCATCCCGGCCGGTCTGATTCAGAATGCGATATAGGGGCCTTGATATGCGAAATAAAATATTACATGTATCGGTTCTGGTCTTTTTCATAATGGTCTTGCCGGTGATGGCTGCACAGAGCCCTGAAGAGATCCTGAATGCCATTGTCAAGGTTAAAGCAACCATCCCGCAGGGTGCATATACGGCACGGATTCTGGGTACCGAACGAGAAGGCAACGGGGTGGTCATCGATGATAAAGGCAACATTCTGACCATCGGCTATCTGATTCTGGAAGCTGAAACGATCGAGGTCATCGATGCACAGGGAGAACCGGTTCAAGCCCGCTTTATTGCTTACGATTATGAAACCGGATTCGGCATTTTAAGAGCCAATCCACCTTTGGATGTTAAACCCATCAAACTCGGCCATTCATCACGACTCAAGGAAGGCGACCCTATTCTGATGATCGGCTTCGGCGGATCCAAAGCAGTTGCAGGTTCACGGATAGTATCCCTCGGCGAGTTCGCAGGCTACTGGGAATATCTGCTTGAAAATGCCATCTACACCAACCCGCCCTACCCTAATTATGGCGGCGCGGCGCTTATCAACCAGCAGGGACAGCTTCTGGGAATCGGATCGATTTACACCCAGCTCAGCGTTCCGGGAGTGGGTGTTTTGCCATGCAATATGTCGGTCCCGATTGATCTTCTCAAGCCGATTCTTGCCGATCTGCTCGACAGCGGGCGATCGACGAAACCCCAGCAACCCTGGCTGGGCGTTCACGCCAACGAAGCCCATGGTCGGGTTTTCATCATTCGGGTTACATCCGGAGGCCCGGCTGAAAAAGCAGGCATTAAAACCGGTGATATTATCCTGACGGTAAATAAGACTCCCGTTAAAGGGCTGGCTGATTTCTTTCGTCAGATCTGGGCAGTGGGATCCGCCGGTGTAAAAGTGCCGCTGACGATTCTTCAGGAAACAAACGTACGTAACGTCACGGTTCAATCTGTAGATCGTTACCAATTTTTACAGGTATCGCGGCAGCGTTAATCAAATCGCATCACTTGGCGCAAATCAACCAGTCGAAGGACACGCAGCGATGAACAAAGAAAGCGGTGAAATTTTCAGGGGAATATTGCTGGCGCATCTTATTTTATTTTTACATCTGATATTGATTGCCTGTTTGGGGCTTCTCGTTATTTTCTTTTACGGAATTTCTCAGTATATGCTCTGGATTTTTTTGGCAGCATCCATCCTTTTGGCCGGTCTCGGATATCTTCTATACCGGCGCATTCAAACCAGCGGAACCCAATCATTTAAAGACATTCAAAATTCCGCAATTTTAGAAGGCCGAAGTTTCGAGGTGAGTATTTTAGGGGGGCTGGCAACCTTGAAATTCGGCCGGCCCGCCAATTCATTGCCAATCGAAAATGCGGCCGCAGGGCTCCACGATCCTGCGCATCAGCTCGAAGACCCGGAAACCATTCGGATTCGAGAATTAAACGGACTTGCCAATATGCTCGAAAATAATTTGATCACCTTTGAAGAGTTTAGCCGGGTCAAGCAACAGGTACTGAAGTCCCGACGATCGATGGACTGAGTGCCTGGTGTGTGGAGCGAAGCAGCGCCAAACTGAAATTCAGTCAATTGTGATACAACACGTGATGGTAATCGCGTACCGCTAACGCCGATTCGGAAATGGCAGTTTTGTTGACTAATAAAGGGAAAAACGCTAACTTTAAGACAGGCGCTGTCCGGTCCGCCTCAGGAGAATTCCGGGAGGCATCTGTTCGTATATCCGAATGAAATGTCAAAACCAGACGAGGATAATCGCATGCGCAAATTCATTTTTCTTATCTTGCTGATACCCGCTTTTATGATGGGCCCCGGCAACCTATCTGCCGCCGACTTAAAAGACGGCTTTTTCGATCTGGCATGGAAAACCAACCTGTCGGCGTTAGAGGGATTTAGAAAGATATCGGAAGATTCAACGGTCAGCTATTACATCAATCCGAAACGCGCTTATAAGATTGGGGATGTAAAAGTGATGGATGTGGCATACGGCAGCTATAACAATCAATTTTTTGCGGTCTACATCTATATTCACTCCATTGATGTGTTTGCCCAGCTCCGAAGATATACCAACGGCAAATACGGCCTGCCCAGAATAAAGATAGTCAATATGGGCCAACCCGGTCAGCAGAGGATTTACCAGTGGAAGCATAAAGACGCCAAGATCAAGCTAAAAATCTATCAAAACCAAGAGCCGATGAAAATGGCGTTTTACTATACCCCCCTTTCCTCGCACGTAAATGAGGCCCAACTGGAAGCCTTTCAAGAAAACAATCGACGGCGGTTCTTTCCTCTGGATACTACTCAAAGACAACAGGCGGAAGAGATGCGGGATTTTATGCGATTTTAATGACGCCGGCACCCACCCACCTCACATGTTCACGGTCTGCTTCCCTCCTGGGATACCAATTGAATTCTTTCGGTTATTTCATTTAGAATCAGCTCAACCCTGGCCCGCCGGATTTCCAAAAATTCTTGCGGCAACCATTCTGTTGGCGGCGGCAGCAATGCCTGACAGATGATGGGCATCATGAAACCGATAACCACCCCCAGAAGAATCGAGGTGGCGATCATTCCCGTCGCGTAGCTCAAATAATCCCCCCGGTCGAAGAACAGGGTCGGTCGAAGCACCATCAGCAGATAAGTCAAACCGGAAGCCATCAAAAAAAGGACTAAAACCTTCTGGGAGGAGCGTTTTTCCATGCGTTTATTGTGCTTGTATTTGAGCTCAGCCGTGCGGTTCTTAAATTTTATACAGTCCTGCGCCCGGTGCCACCTGAAAGCTCTTTCGGTCCATTCCTCACAAAATCCTTCCGGTTGATCAACGGTGGGGACAAAAATAATATCGATGGTGGCGCCCAGCAGGTAAAAACTGAAGCCACCGATCAATAAGTAAAACAAAAGAAATAGCTGTAAATGTTTTTCGAGGAAATTCATGTTAGCTAAATATAACCGTCTTTTATGGATTCGTCACCATTCCAGTCTATTTTTTTGTGATCGGGGCCAGAGCCTCATTGTCTGAGTTGACACACCCATTGCATTTTCATATGGTTTAAACAATCCAAAGATGAAAGCAGAAGCGGGTAAATGGAAAGACACAGCGAAGTCCTGATAATTGGCGGGGGAATCATTGGTCTGGCCAGTGCCTACTACCTTGCAAAAACAGGCAAACGGGTGCGCCTGGTGGAGCAGGACAGCATCGGCGCCGGCGCTTCCCATGGCAACTGCGGCCTGGTTTTTACCAGTCATTTGATCCCCCTGTGCGCCCCGGGAACCATAAGGCATGAGATCATACGTATGTTCCGACGCAACTCTCCACTCTACCTAAGCCTTGCGCCGGATATCAAGCGATTCAAATGGTTTTTGAACTTTGCAAAAAAGTGTAAATCCGAACATCTGGCGCATGCCATCCGGGCCCGTGAAAAAATTCTGCGCAGTTCCAAATCGCTGTTTAAAACCCTGTTTAGAGAAGAACCGCTCGAATGTGATTGGGAGGAAAAGGGCGTTCTGATGGTGTTTAAAGACCAGGGCGAAATGCAAAAATATGGTCAGGCCAATAACCATCTGAAACCCTTCGGCTTTGATGCGGTTCCGCTGGTTGGGGATGAGTTGTTCAAGCTTGAACCGGCACTTCAAAAAAACGTATACGGCGCCTGGCTCCATAAAACAGACAGTCATCTGAGGCCCGATAAATTGATGCAGTCATGGAAGCGCTTACTGCAAAAAATGGGCGTTGAAATCGAAGAAAACTGTCGCCTGGAAACCCTGGTTCCAGAACAAAACCGAATCTTTAACGCACAAACAACCCGCGGTGATTTCAGCGCCGAAGAATATGTGTTGGCCACCGGGGCCTGGGCACCTCAGGTTGCCAAAACGCTGGGATTAAATATTCCGATTCAACCCGGCAAAGGCTACAGCATCACCATGGAAAGACCTGCGGTCTGCCCGAATATTCCCTGCTATTTTCACGAAAAAAGTGTGGTGGCCACCCCCTGGAAAAGCGGACTTCGCCTGGGCGGCACCATGGAATTTTCAGGATTTAATTCCGATATTATTGCCGGGCGTATTCAGAATCTAGTCTCCGCAGCCAAAGTATACTTAAATGAGCCCATCGGGCAACCAATTATCGAGGAATGGGTCGGTATGCGCCCCATGGTTTACGACGACCTGCCCATCATTGGCCGATCCCCGATTCAACGCAATTTGACCATCGCAACCGGTCATGGGATGTCGGGCATTTCAATGGCCACCGGTACTGGAAAACTAGTTAGCGAAATTATTGCCGACCGTGAGCCCCATATTGATCCGGCGGCATTTGATGTCGATCGATTTAATTAAGGATTCAGGTCACAATAAAGAGAATAGCGGTGCCATGCGATACGGAGCAATGAACTTCCCCATAAAACCGGTAGACCGGGAACTTGAAGATATCGCATCCTTGGGATTTGATTACATCGAATTGACCATGGATCCACCACAGGCACATTATACCGACCTCAGGCAAAAGAAAGATTCAATATTAAGCCTCTTAAAATCACATTCAATGAACATTGTCTGCCATCTTCCAACCTTTGTCTCCACTGCGGATCTGACCGACAGCATCCGTGAAGCATCGCTGCAGGAGATGTTTAACTCCCTGGAAGTCGCTGCTGAACTTGGGTCTCTAAAAGTCGTTTTACACCCCGGGCACATCGGCGGACTGGGTGTTTATGTCCAGGAGACCGCACTGGCGTATGCGAACGACAGTCTGGCCGCCATCATCAGCCGCGCGGAAAAGCTCGGGCTCTGTGTTTGTCTCGAAAATATGTTTCCCAGATGCCGGGCATTTGTTGAGCCCGATGATTTCACTGAAATCCTAAAACAATTTCCGAAGCTCAAGTTAACGCTGGACACCGGGCATGCCAATATCGGCAGCCGGGGCGGCCGGCGTATTCTGGATTTTATCAAACAATTCGGCCAGCGCATCGGCCACCTTCACATCAGCGATAATTTTGGCACGCGGGACGACCATGTATCACTGGGTGCAGGTACCATCAATTTTTCAAAAATCGCAAAGGCGTTGAAAAAATGCGGATATGACGATACGGCCACTTTGGAAATATTTTCCGACGATCGCCGACAGTTACAGGAAAGCCGAGATCGGTTTGAGGCGATGCTTGCCGAAGCCTGAAAAACCTGTAGTTTGCACCGATGAGTAAGTGGCACTTTACCATAAAAGTGCTCACATAATAGAAGTTGCGCCAGTGGGCCCGTTGCCCGGTTAAGAGCGGGCTTGTTTTGTTAGTGTGCGAACGGACTAAATCCGCCGGAGGTGGACAAACCTCAAATTAAAGGATACACGGACATGGCTTTATTGATTGTTGCCCCGGACATGAAGACTGCTTCATGGGTCAAGCATTTGAGCGCGCTTGATTCCGCCATCGATATACGGGTGTGGCCGGAAGTCGGTGATGCGGATGATATCGAATTTGCGTTTTGTTGGAATCATCCGCAGGGTGAATTCAAGAAATATAAAAACCTAAAATGTATCGCATCCCTGGGTGCCGGCATTGATCACATTATGCGCGATCCGGATCTGCCTGAAAATGTGCCGGTCACGCGGGTGGTAGAGCCTTCCATGGCGCAGTCGATGAGTGAATATGCAGTTTTAGCTGTACTGAACTATTGCCGCCAATTCGATTTGTACCGCAGCGATCAACCTCAAAAAAAATGGCAACCCCGCATACCGCTGCTGGCTGCCGACATGGGCATCGGCATCATGGGTTTAGGCCAGCTCGGCAAAGATGCAGCTAAAAAGCTAAGCCATCTGGGTTTTCCGGTTACGGGATGGAGCCAAACACCCAAAGAAATCGAAGGGGTAGCATGTTTGGTTGGCGAGGAGGCGTTTTACGATTTTTTGTCCCGGGCGCGCATCCTGATATGCATGCTGCCGTTGACGCCGAGAACACGGGGGATATTAAACCATGAAACATTTTACAGACTGCCAACCGGCGCTTATGTGATCAATGTAGCCCGGGGACAGCATCTGATCGAAAAAGACCTGCTCGCGGCAGTGGATTCAGGGCAACTGGACGGCGCCTGTCTTGACGTTTTCGAAGTAGAGCCCCTGCCAGAAGACCATCCGTTCTGGGGCCACCCTAAAATTATTGTCACGCCTCATATTTCGAGCCTTACATACCCCAAAGCGGTGGCACCTCAAATTGTTGATAACTATCACCGAATGCAATCAGGAAAGGCGCTTCTGCACCGGGTGGATATTAAGCGTGGTTATTAGCCCGAACGCCATGGATCGGCTCAGGCATTTCGTTTAATCAGTAATAATCTTGAATCGGGCCATCAAGCTTTCAAAATCCGAACGGGGGATCTGCTGCCAGGGTTCGGCCGGCCTGAACTGTATCGTTGATTTTGCGCCCGGCGCGAAAAATTTTCCGGACTGAAGTTCGGGTTTTGTGAGGCGGTATTTGAACTCATCTCCCAGGTCCAGAATAAGGTCTAAATCGTCATGATCCTCAAGCAATTCCACCAGTAGCAGGTTATGAACGCGGCCGCTGCCTCTCAGGTATTTTTGACCCTGGGCCGTCGCAGAAACTTCAATAAAGGCATCGTCAATCACAACCGCACGCTCGTCCGGGGCAATAATAAAAGCCCGATCTACAATATATTCACCTTCGGCAAACGGTATCCAATTCTCCACAACAATTTTTCCTTCTCAGCTTAATCTATTCGGGAACAAACTCGAGAATATCCTCATCCTGTATATAAGAATATATCGATCCGGTTTCAAGATCATCTTTCTCTTATCGATCGAAAAACCAGAATACGCGCTCCATTTCCAACCGCATATGCACGCCGATTGATTGTTGGTGACTTGCAATCCTAGAAACAATTCTGATATGCACTTTTTTCATCTAGCCAATCTCAAAAATTATCAAATCAGGCCGTTAGGATCGCGAGGAACAGAATACAATGGTTTCCCAAAAAACTCCCGCATCTCATCTCGTTTTCTACGGCTGGTATGTACTGGCCGCCAGCTTTATGCTCCTTTTTTTTCAGAGCGGTGCGCGATTTGCTTTCGGAATCATGTTTAAGCCTATGATGATCGAAATGGGCTGGAATCGAGCAGCGATCTCATCGGTGTTCTTTCTAAACATGGTTTTCTTCGCGCTGACCCTGAGTGTCGCCGGCCGGCTTTATGATCGCTACGGCCCCAGATGGGTGGTTTTTATTTCCACCATCCTGCTGGCAACCGGTTATATATCTACCGCATGGGTTCGCTCCCTGTGGCAGGTTCATCTTTCTTATGGAGTGCTGGCGGCCGTTGGAACCGGCGGCGCTTCCCTACCGCTGATTGCCGCATTGATGAGTAAATGGTTTGAAAAACGCCGGGGCCTGGCCATCAGCCTGGCGCTTTCCGGAGCCTGTCTGGGCCAATTTGTCCTGGTCCCGGTTTTCAATCAGATCCTTTTAGCCTATAACTGGCGGATCTCTTACATGGTCATGGGTCTGATCATTCTGGGTACCACCATTCTGGCTCTGGCGGTCATTAAAGGCGATCCAGAAGATCTGGGCTATCAACCCTATGGAAGGTTGGCAGCCGAGGATAAGACCGCTCCGAAAGAAACCAGAAACCAGGCTGCAGATCAAAAAGATTTGAACCTGCGGCAGGCCATGAAAACCGTTTCATTCTGGTTCTTTCTGGCTTTTATGTTCGTCTGCGGGGGAGGTGATTTCCTGGTTGCCACCCATCTGGTCCCATTTGTAACCGATTACGGTGTCTCCCCGACCGCTGCAGCCAACATGCTGGCCCTTTTCGGTTTGATGAGTCTGGGCGGCATCCTGCTTGCCGGGCCGGTCTCTGACCTCATCGGAAACAAAATTCCCATCGCGGCCATGTTTGTGCTGCGGCTGCTGTTGTACGCAATGATCCTTAAATTTCATAACCCGATCTCGTTTTATATTTTCGCCGGCGGTTTTGGATTTACCTTTCTGATCACCGCACCGCTGACCGCGACCCTGACCGGCAGGCTTTACGGATTTGCGCATGTGGGTCTGATTTCCGGATTTGTTACGACCATCCACCATCTGGGAGGCGGTTTCTGGGCCTATATCGGCGGATGGCTCTTCGACAAAACCGGCAGTTATAACATCACTTTTGTTTTCTCGGCCATCCTGGTGATCATCGCGTTGTTCTGCACGATGGCCGTTAAAGAAAGAAGGCATGTTGTGCATGAAAATGAATGAGCGGTTTATTTTGCGCTTAAACCGGATGGATAGCACCATTTGACAACACGCATTTCAACTTTATGTTACCCTTACTGTGTCAAATTCGACAGAAAGAAACTGTGTGGTTTAATGACTCGCCATGCTTGAAAAAATTCAAAAAAAGTTTGCGGCCCTGGAAAGCCGACGTAAAAAGATTCTAAATCAGCTCAAAACGCTGCCGCAAAATCACCTTGCGGTAAAACCGGGCTCCGATAAGTGGTCCATCATTGAAGTTATTCAGCATCTCGTTCTGGTGGAGCAGCAGATAGTAACGCAGGCTGATAGGAAGCCATTGAACCTTGATTCCAGCCCCACGGCTCGATCCCGCGAAGCGTTGGAGATGGTTATCGAAATCCTTGAAAAAGATATCCGGGTCGATGTCCCCTCTGCCAGCATGGAACCGGATGGCCAAATCACGCTGGCTGCGCTGCGCACCCAGTGGAAAGAATCCCGGGTCCAGCTCTGCAGATTCTTTCAGCACCTCAATAAGGAAAGTGTTGACGCCGCGGTATTCAGCCATCCTGTGGCCGGTTCACTAAACGCATTGGATATGTTGGATCTTGCGAATGTGCACACCGATTATCACATGCGACAGATTGAAGGCATTCAAAGGCAACTGTCTTCGATTTCATCTTCTAAAAAATATAATCAAGAGGAATGATTATGACCGAATTAAGTGACGCACAGATTTTAACCATCGTTAAGAATACGGTAGAGCAGCACGGCTGCAAATTGGTTGAAATTGATTTGGAAAATAAGGTTCTCAATTTGGCGGGGCCCGAATCATCTAAAGTCAAATGTGCCCTGGAGCTTGCCAAGGTCCTTGATTCAAGAGAGTCTGCCTGAAAAAACGTCCAATGGGAAGGTTTTTGCGGTGAAAAGGTCGCCGGGAAGAAATGATCTTTTTTTACGATTTTTCAAGCTTTTTGCCAGAGCCTTGCTGGTGCCTTTTTTTCAAATTGAGGTTGTCGGTGCAGAGCATCTGCCCGCTGACCGCGCATTTGTTCTGTTGAGCAAACATCAGCGCTGGGAAGATATCCCGTTGCTGGGCCTGGCCACACCACGACCGCTTTATTATATCGCTAAATATGAATTATTCAAAACAGTGCTGGGCAACTGGTTTTTCCAATCTCTGGGAGGCATTCCCATAAACAGGCAGCGTCCACTTGAGAGCCGGCTATTTCTGCAGGAGACCATTGAGCTTCTCAAAAAAGGGGAGGGGTTCGTGATTTTCCCCGAGGGCACCTATTATCGCAATAAAATGGGGCCCGGGCAGATCGGCATGGTTCGATTCGTGCTCTCGCGTTTAACGCTTCCTTTTATTCCGGTCGGTATCAATTATGCTGCCGGCCCGCGGCGAACCAGAGTCTGCATACGCTTCGGCAACGCATTTCACGCAGAACCTGATTTACCTGCCAGCTTATTTGTTAACCGCCTGATGAAACAAATCGCAACGCTTTCAGGATTGACGATAAATTGAGATTTCAAACGATCTCAAGACCGACGATATTTTTATCATCGCCTGCAAGATTCACAATTGCTAAACACGCGCCCTGTTAAATTCCCCGTTTAAATTCAACAAGTACTAGTTGCGATTCATTGACTGCTCACCAAAACATGCCTTCTCATCCGCCGGTGACGGCGCAACCTATCGCAATTTTAAAGCCTGCCCCTATTGGATGAATGAAAATTAGTAAATAAGTCATTATTTCATTCACTAAAGTACACTAATATCAATTAAATTTTCATTTAAAAAATAAATCAAAAAAACTGTTGATTCGCTTACAATACTGCTATATGGAAATACTAAAGTGGACAAAGGCCCTTTACCTATCGCTTAAAGTAGTAATTCCCGCCGAGTATTTTTATAGTCAAGAGATGAAGGAAATGTATTTTTAAATTGCTAAACTCCATCCAGATGGTGATGAAATGGACATGAGAGTGAAGCCGTTACGGGACGCGCATCTGGCGATTAAGTATTTTCATGATAATTGGGGAACACGGTCCGGCATTGATCGACGTCAGAAAAACGTTGCATATTTAGGGCCGGAAAGAAGGCGACGAACTGAACGCAGAAGCGGATTTGACCGCAGAAGACTCTCTTTCGTGCAGAGAAGGACGGTGTTTGACTTAAGAGAAGCCTACCGAGATTTATAAAAATAACGGCTTAAAAATGGAAGCAACCAAAGGCAGGGTTAAAAAGCTCTGCCTTTTGTTTTTACTTATCTTTACTACATTTAACTATACTTTACTATACTTTACAGTATTTGACTTTAATTATTATTCAAAATGATTTTCTGGCAGATCCAGGAACGGCTGATTTAAGCAATAAACCAAAAACCGGCTGGGTTTTAATCGCGTTCGATTAAATTGGAACTTGAATGTGAGGCCATTCAAACGTATAATGGCAGGCCTGCAAAATAATGCGTTAAAATAGTGATTGAATAGATAGCACTGGCAAAACTATGGCTGAGATTAAACCCTTCCGGGCCTGGCGGTATAACCCATCCTTATTGGAAAAAATCGACGAATTGACCTCTCCGCTGTTCGATGTCGCTTCAGAATCCCAACGCCAGGCACTTTACTGCAATCCGTTGAACAGTATCCATCTTTCAATTCCCCGAGGTCAAAAGCCGGCGAAGGCTGCGGCGGCGCTTTTAAACAAATGGAAACTGGAGAACCATATTGTTCAGGACGAAACGCCCGGCATATATGTCTATTACCAGTATTTCTCATTGCCTTCTGATCCAAAACAATATTGTCGCAAAGGATTTATCAGCAAAATCAGGATCCACGAGTGGGATGAGAACGTCATCTTAAGACACGAAAATACGATGCCCGCAGCAGTTAATGAACAATGCCAACTGCTGGCAGAAACCCGCCTGAATGCCAGCCCGACCCATGGATTATACACCGATGATGCTTTTGAACTCGAAACTTATATGGATGAGTGCATCCGTAATCCGATTTGTCAAGCAGAGGATTACCAGGGTGTAAAGGATGTCATGGGCGTTATCCGAGATGAAACCATCACTGCCAAATTTATTGAAAAATTAAATAACCAACAGATTGTCCTGGCCGACGGTCATCATCGGTATGCCGGTTCACTGGCGTTTGTGAGGCAGCAAAAAGCGAACAATCCCAGGCATACAGGAAAAGAAGGGTATAATTACCACCTGATGTGGTTGACCAACACGGAAGCGGACGATCTCAGGATTCTCCCCACCCACCGTTTGATCAAAAAATTAGATAACTTCGATGAAGTCGCTATTTTAAAAAAATTTGAAGAAAATTTTAAACTAACGCCCGTGGCGGATGCAAGTCAAATTCACGAATTTATTCTGGGTAAGGAATGGACTTTCGGCCTTATATTTGAGCGAGGTGCTTATGCGGTGCGGTTAAAAAATGAGGCTTTTCCGCAATTAAAGTGGAATTTTCCGGAGGAAATAAAACGGTTGGATCTTACGGTGGCGCATTATTTTATAATTGAGGACATCCTGGGTATACCGGGAAAAAATCAAAACGCATCGCCCTGCATCGAATATGAAAGAAATTTCACAAATTGCATGACCCAGGTGATCAAAAAAGAATCTCAAATGGCCATTATTACCAATGATGTTCGCGTTGAGGATGTAAAACGAGTTTGCGGCTGTGGTTATACGATGCCGCCAAAATCAACTTTCTTCTACCCGAAGGCTATTTGTGGGTTCCTCTTCTCTTCTATATGAACGGGTTTCATAACATTCATCTCTTGACCGATAGCTGTGTTGCTCGTCGTCGAAAGGCGCTTACGTACTAAATGTACGCCGCGCTTTTTCTCCTCCTCCCGCCTTGCTCTCGGCCAAGATCTAAACGCTCTGAAACCCGTTCAGGTAATAATCCTCATATGACCTATATTCATATTGCCAATCGAATTTGGTATGCTGTGCGAGCTAGCTTTTAGTTAGAACCGTCTCGATGCGTTCCAGGGCCCAGTCGATTTCCTTTTTGGTGATTACCAGCGGAGGCGCAAAGCGAATCGTATTCTCATGGGTTTCTTTGCAAAGCAATCCCCGCGCCATCAACGCTTCGCAATATTGGCGGGCGCCGCCGGCATCGGACGTCAGTTCAACCGCAAGCATGAGCCCCTTTCCCCGCACATCTTTAATGTGCGGTGCGTTGATTTGCGAGAGCTTTGACAAAAAATAGTCGCCCATAACTGCAGCATTTTCAATCATATTTTCTTCAATCAGTACCTTAAGCGCCGTTCGCGCAATTGCACAAGCAAGTGGATTGCCACCAAAGGTACTGCCGTGTTCACCGGGTCGCAGGACATCCATGACTTCTCGGTTTGAAAGCACCGCCGAAACGGGATAAAATCCCCCTGAAAGGGCTTTGCCAATCAGCGTCAGATCAGCCTCAATGCCATCATGCTCCTCGGCCAGCAATTTTCCGGTGCGCCCCAGGCCGGTCTGGATTTCGTCCAAAATTAAGACAACATTATTGTCCGAACAAATCGATCGGGCCTTTTTCAAGTAACCCGCCGGCGGGATAATCACACCGGCCTCACCCTGAATGGGTTCGGCCATAAAGGCGACTGTGTTAGGAGTGATCGCAGCTTTAAGTGCGTCAGCATCGCCATAAGGAATAATCTTAAAACCCGGCGGAAAAGGACCGAAACCCTCGCGCGAAGCTTCATCGGTACTGAATCCAACGATCGCAATGGTCCGGCCATGAAAATTATTTTCGCAAACGATGATTTCAGCTTTATCCTTCGGAACGCCTTTGACCTGATAACCCCACTTACGTGCGGCTTTGATGACCGTCTCCACTGCTTCGGCGCCGCTGTTCATCGGTAACACTTTATGAGAATTGGTGAGTTCACAAAGCTCCTTATACAGCAGTGCCAATTGATCATTGCGAAAGGCACGGGAGGTGAGGGTCAAAATCTGAGATTGTTCGATCATGGTGCCCATGATTTTGGGGTGACAATGCCCCTGATTGACGGCGGAGTAAGCCGAGAGGCAATCCAGATATTTTTTGCCCTCAACATCCCAGACCCAGACCCCTTCGCCGCGATTTAAAACGACGTCCAGCGGCTTATAATTGTGGGCCCCCAGCTCGTCTTCCAGATCAATATAGTCCTGAGGCTTCATTTGATGTCCTCCATATCAAAATCTCAATAAGGGTATTATTTCATATTTCTAATCACAACAGCAACTTTTTTATTGTAGATTCAAAGTTGCAGGGTTAGATTAACAGGCGTTATCAGACAGGGTACAAGGCGTCAAGGAGTCAGGGAGTTGAGTGAGAATATCGATTGTTTCTATTCCTTCAAATTTAGAAAACAAACCCTTGAACCCTTGAATCCTATTGTACAACTAATTTGGAAAAGACCAAAAAATAGCAAAGGAATGGAATTGAGGACATTATAAGAAAGGAAATTTTCGACTATGGCGGGTCGATTCGGAAAATACGGTGACGCAAAAAGAAAGGCCCGGTTGCGTCGAAAAGGTAAAACCAGGACCAGGATACAAAAGATCAGAGAAGACCGGAGGAAATGCTCCATTAAAAAGAAGAGAAAGGATCAGGTGCTACCGGAGTCGCAGACGTAATTAAATATTTTCCTGGTTGGAAGCGTTTAGTTCCGGATACAAAATACTTCGGTAGCAGAATTCGCAGATAATATATTTGTCACCGCGGATCCATTCGGCAGAGGATTTTAAAATCCGTCCGCAAGAAGCGCATTCGTTTTCATCACCCTCTACGGTTTGGGTTGACATCCGTCCCCCTAAATTTGTATCAGAACTCAAGGTTTCTCCTTTCGCTCCAGGCAGACATGATGTTGAACGCCCTGGGCAATATATATGCATTTAGCAAAATAGGTGCCAGATCGCAGTTTTGAGCGAACGATTATTATTTTGCATTTATTCAAAGACGTTATAAAGAGCACCCTTCCATCGAATAACTTTGCCGAAAGGAAAAAACTTACCTAAATGTAAATAGCAGGGCTGTTTTTTTACAAAATTGTAAAATTAGAAATTCCATCATTTTTTGCGGAAAATTGACCAGGGAGGAAAATCGAATGGGAGCCAAAGCAGGCATCACCAAAAAAGAACGCCAGGCATTGGACAGAATGTTTCAGGAAAAGGGGTATGGGGATTACAAATGGATCGATCCTCAAAAGATTGTTGTTGCGCAGTGGGTCAGAATGAAGTGTATGTTCGGCTGCGGCGAGTACGGTCATAATGCGTGCTGTCCACCCAATGTGCCGTCTGTTACCGAATGTGAGCGATTTTTTCACGAATATCAGGATGCCGTCATTTTCCGATTTGAAAAAGCAGTTGCCAAGCCCGAAGACCGCCACAAGTGGTCAAAAAAGGTAAATATAAAGCTGGCCAAGCTGGAACGAGAAGTTTTTTTGGCCGGATACGAAAGAGCATTTTTGTTGTTTATGGACAGCTGCGGAATTTGTGCAGATTGTGCGGAAACCCGCGAAGGGTGCAAGGAACCCAGGTCCGCCCGACCCTCACCTGAATCTATGGCAGTGGATGTCTATTCTACCGCCAAGCTATTTGGATTCCCGATCGAAGTGCGCACCGATTATTCTCAGGAGATGAATCGCTATGCATTCTTGATGATCCGCTGAGGATAGCAATGATCCGAACCAATGTACAACTCAGAAAAGACTATAGACCAATCATTTTTTTTGTAAGGGCGGACTTGCGCTATTGAAAATTTAATCACAGTGTTTTACAATACATGATGGCTTAGGCTCATAATTCAGGATCGATTTATAGGAAACGATCCGATAATTCCAGAGTGAAATTTTTTTAATTAAAACATCTTGATTTTACTTAAAAGAAAGGGACTCTCAGGAGTCTCTTTTTTTTTTGACACAAATAATAAGGAGATCCTTTTATGAATTCGACTCAATTCCGGCTGGCGGGTCAGTTCACCATCGTGATAGTATTTACCCTGATATCTGTTGCGATTTTTGCCGCAGACAAGAAAAACCCCGGTGATATGATTGCCGTGGTCAACGGCACTGTCATTACCCAGGAAAAGTTTGATCGGGGACTGGAACTTAACAAAAGACGCCTTGCATCCAGAGGGATACAGATTCCTGAAGAACAAATGACCCAGTTTAAAAATGACGTGCTGGATGAAATTATCAATATGGAGTTGCTTTTTCAAGAAAGTGAGAAAAAGGGAATAAAGGTAAAACCTGAAGCAGCCTCAGATCAATTTAAAGAATTCAAACAACGATTTCCCAGCGAGGCTGAATTTAATAAATGGTTGGAAGACAATGATTTCACTGAATCTGATTTTAGAGATGAACTCACACGTTTGATGGCGATCCGGCAGTTAATCGACCAGGAGGTCGATCAGAAGGTCAGGATCACCGATGAAGAAAGCAAAACGTTTTACGACACCAACCCGCAGTATTTTCAGCAGCCCGAGCAAGTGAGGGCCAGCCATATCTTAATCAAGGTCGATGAAGGCGCATCCGACGAAAAAAAAGCTGAAGCGCGAAAAAAAATTAAGGACATCCAGCAAAAAGTACAGAAAGGGGAGGATTTTGCAGTCCTCGCTCAAACCTATTCCGAAGGCCCCAGTGCACCCAAAGGCGGGGACCTGGACTATTTTGGCCGCGGACAAATGGTAAAGCCCTTTGAAGATGCGGCCTTTAGCTTGAAACCAAATGAAACCAGCGATATCGTTGAAACCAAATTCGGCTACCACCTGATTAAAGTCGTTGATAAACAACCTGCAAAAAAAATGGCCTATGCGGAGGTCAAGGTCAGAATCGATAAACATCTAAAAGATCAGAAGGTGAAAACCGAAAGCCAGCTTTACTTTGACAAGCTAAAAAAAGACGCCAAGATAGAAAAGTTCCTGTAACCCTCTTTTATGTACAAAGGAGGTGCAACATGGCAGTCAAAATTACCTGGTACAGTCATGCGTGCTTTTTAATCGAAAGTCATCAAGCCAGATTGCTCATCGACCCATTTATTAGCGGCAACCCCCTGTCAACCATTAAACCGGATGCCATCGATGCAGACTATATCCTCGTATCTCATGGACATGGTGACCATCTGGGTGATACCGTAGAGATTGCCAAACGAACCGGCGCTACCGTCATCTCAAATTATGAAATCCAGACCTGGCTGGCAAATCAGGGAATCGAAAACACACACCCCCAGCACATTGGCGGCGGTTTTGATTATCCCTGGGGCAGAGTTAAGCTCACCATCGCCCAGCATGGGTCGGCGCTTCCGGATGGATCTTATGGCGGCAATCCCTGCGGATTTTTGTTCTACCTGGAAGGCAAAAAAATCTATCATGCCTGTGATACCGGACTTTTCTATGATATGAAGTTGATCGGCGAAGAGGGCATCGATCTGGCCATTTTGCCGATCGGTGATAATTTCACAATGGGCCCTGATGATGCGCTCAGGGCGGTTAAGCTGGTCGAACCCAAACACGTGATTCCGATTCACTACGATACATTTGATGTCATCAAACAGGATCCCCACGCCTGGGCCGAACGCGTGCAAAAAGAAACCCCTGCGAAAGCGACCGTCATAAATCCCGGCGAATCATTGGAAGTCTAAAATCTCCTATATCTAAAAACAAGAAAACGGGCTGAATTCTTATTGCGCAAATCAGAATCGGCCCGTTTTATTTTGTGGAAGCGCCTTCGTCTAAGCGACGAATATACTCATACATCACAACAGAAGCCGCGATGCTCACATTCAAACTTTCCACCCTGCCGAACTGAGGTATCTTCAGCGCTTTGATTCTGCTGTAATCATCTTTGCTGAAGCTGTGCCCAAACTCTTCATTGCCGAAGATGAACGCACTTCTTGCAGGCATATGTGCTTCAAGAAGTTCTTCACCTTTAGCTGCTTCCATCATAAACAGGGTGTAGTGTCGTTCCATCAATTCTTCGTAGCAGCTCTGAAAGTCAGCATGAAACTTTGCCGGCACCCATTTAAATGACCCTTTGGCGGGCGCCGGATCGAAAAAATTCGTGGCGATCAAATGCACCTCGGCAGCACCAAAGGCGTCTGCACTGCGAAATATTTTGCCGATATTAAAGGCCGGTTTCAAATGATCTAGCACAAGAATAAATTCATGCCGGCCCGGCGATGCCATCATATTTAACCGTTTCTGCTTTCGGAAACGCCGTATGGCAGATTGGCGTTCCTTTTGGAAATGTCTGCGAATTTTTCTCAATCCCATCGAATCAATTAACTCCTTTTATGACCGGGTATG
>JAAUXY010012171.1_pt1 | contig 22321 bp, 19 predicted proteins | sample 7278121 | NCBI WGS metagenome assembly JAAUXY01 (sample SAMN14350117, study PRJNA611818) | marine sediment metagenome | isolation source: surface marine sediment (1.8m) | place: French Polynesia: Moorea | collected 2018-08 | reverse complement strand
CCTTCTTTCCGCCATTTGCAGGCTATCGTTAAGGCGAATGTAGGCTCCGGCGTATTTTGTAGCATTGTCCGGATCTATCCTGGGTAGCAGTTTATATGTCTTTAATAACCTGTCGTTATTATCACTGCTTTTTGAATAGAATATAGCCTTCTCAGCGTTTTCCAGAGCAAGAACCGTATCTCTTTTAAAAAGATAATAGCCTGCCAGGGTATAATGACTTGAAGACAAGCCTCCATAGTCATTTATACTATCTCGAATTTGAAAGGCCTGGTTCAACTGGTCCTCAACTCCAACGGTGTCCAGAAGTTTGTATCTGCTGTCTGCCAGATTGTTCAGAGTACGTGCGAAGTCCTCAGGATCATTTGTTACTATACTTTCGTCACCTGTTAATGCTAATTCAAAATATTTAATTGCTTCCTCGTATTTCCCCTGTTCGCGATAAAGATTGCCAATATTATTTTGATAAGCCTTTAAAAGTTTTCCTGATGTCTCAACGTTTTCTGCATAATTTAAAGATTCAGTATAGTATTCAAAGGCACGTTCATATTCGCCTAAGTCCTTGGATACAATGGCTAAATTATTATAGCAATAATTGAGATATCTGTCGGCATTTAAAGGCTTGAGCAGTTCTATTGCCTTTATAGTATTGATCTCACTCCCTATATAGTCATTTATACTAGATTGTATGGTGGCCATATTGTAAAGCATGCGGCCACTAAACAGGTCATTATTCAGTGAATTGTATATTTTGTTAGCCTCACCATAGTGGTAATAGGAACTATCGGGAATAGAATAACTCCTGAAGAACGCCGCTATATCCCAATGGGATTCGGCAAGATTAACAGAATCAACAAGTTTGATTGACAATTCCATGGTCTGGCGATTGGTCTTTCTAAAATTCAGAGAGTCTTTTCGTTTAAGATAAGCCAGGGATATTTTTGATAGATATTCTGTTTTCAGACTGTCATCTGGCCTGTCAATAACTTCAGAATATGCTTTTTCCAGCCATTCCCGTTGTTCTTCTTGGCTTAATTTTGGATCATTGCTGTTATCTAACAAGACAGAAATACTGTCATTTGGAAAATTAGAAGGTAAGTTTGTGCTATTGGATTCCTTTGATCCACATTGTATGAAGCTTATCACTAGTATACAACTAATGATAAATCTGATAATTGTTTGTAGGTAAACTTGGGTCATGGTGCCAAATTAAAAAAAAGAGCCTTAATAGCAAGTATCAAGGCTCGTAGTATGGTTATGATTCTTTCTTAGGACTGTCTATCATCAGACGGTGTTGAATCGTTATCATTCGCATCCCTGTCATCAGCAGGAGTTGAATCATTGTCGTTGGCATCCCTGTCATCCGATGGTGTGGAATCATTGTCGTTAGCATCCCTGTCATCCGATGGTGTGGAATCGTTGTCATTAGAATTCCTGTCGTCGGAGGGTGTTGAATCGTTGTCATTGGCAGTGAACTCATATAAGGTCTGCTCTTCTGCTACGTCTTCAGACTGACAGGAAAATAAAGCCAGGCTGAAAACTAATACTGCCATAATACTCAATAATTTTTTCATCATTTCTCTAGTTTTAGGTTAATGGATTGTTCTACAAGACCTAAACTATAGTGTAGTGCTTCGACCTATTGTGTTAAGAAAAAATTAATAGTAAAATACTCACATTTGTGAGTGTATGTATCATTTTTGCAAGAATTTGATCAATTAAGTGTGGAAATCGTGTTTTTGGACAGCAATTTTTTAAGATCATCAATATTTTCCCTGTAAGACTTTGAGAAAGGGAGCTGTGTATTATTCGTTTTTAAAGCGCAGATTGATTTGCCGTAATTGATGCGGGACACATAATTTACGTTGATGATATAACTCTGGTGGACCCTGATAAAATTACTGGGAAGTTTCGTTTCAAAGGTCTTTAGGGTCTTGAAGGCACTGATGGTGCTACCGTCCTTCATGTGGAAATCCGTCGTGTTATTATCTGCCTTTAGATAAAGTATCTCATCGGTGTCCAGATACTGGAAATCTTTATAGGATTTGAGACATAGTGTTTGCGATTCCTTTTTTTCAGGTAATTGCTTCACAAGACGCATTATGGTTTTACGTATATCAAATTCGTTGTAGGGTAGAAGCCAGTAATCAAAAAAGTTGTTCTTGATGGCCTCATAAGCGTAATTCTTAGATTCTGAGATCCCGATAAGGACCGGGATATTCTTGACATACTGGTATAACTCACGGATCATCTGGAAATATTCCAGGGCATTGTCATTCAGGTGTATAAAGACTACATCCGGTAAATGCTTTAGTATGGAGTTGAGGCCCTCTTCACCATTACAGGCCTGGCCTAAATACAGAAAATCCCCATACTCGTCCAAGTGTGCTTGCAACTGGAGATTGGAACAAATATTAGAATCTATAATGGTATATGAATACTCCATTGCGGGTATTTGGAGTACAAATTACTAATGTATTGTGAAAGAGCGTTGTAGATTTACCATAGAATATTTAAGGTTTTCCTTATTAATTTACTGAAAATCAGAGACATTGAAGGAATATTCCTGCAAACATCGTAGGTATAATTGTTAATTAGTCTTCTGAGGTAAATTCGTAGGCCCCCAAATCGGGATTTAGAAGTCGATCATTTCCCAGCAGATCCAGGGGTACTAATTGTGCCGCTTCAAGTTGTGCCGTGTCAATAGCCTGAGAAGGAGGCTCTATTCGAAAATCGTTCCTGGCCGTGTTCAAAAACGATGTCTCCCCGTTGAGGATAATGTTGCTGTAATAGAGCTCGTTCTCAAAGTCGTAGAACGGATCGCCTTCAAACAAACCGGCGGAGTCTGTAAATTTGATCAGGCAGTGTGCAAAGTTAAAATTAAAACCGTTTACACCATTAGGGCTAAGAAAGATCTCCCTCGAAGTATTTCCGTCAATTATGCAATTGGTGAACTGGGCATTTAGTAAGTCTGCCGGCCCTGTACTACCATTACCGAAGTTTGATATTTGAAGTGCAGCACCTGATCTGAAGCTGTTGCTCCAATAGTTTGAAATGGTTGAATGGATAAACGAGTAGCTGCCACCTGCATCGCATAACAGGGAAGCCTCACCTGCATTGCCCAAGACCAGGTTTTCAGCTTCAATATTTGTTGTTACACCCCATAGATTGACCGTGGCACTATTGTACACCTGCGAATTGGAGATCCTGAGTACAGGAAAACTTCCTGCCTGTCCTTCTACCAGGAGTCCTACGGTCGCATTGCGTATAGTACAGTAGTTGATCTGGTGATCCACACTTCCCTCAGACAGCCAGATAGTACCCCACTGACCAGGGGTTTCAGAGAATTCCGGTTCCAGTCGATCTCCTTCAAAGATCACTTCGTTTTCCAGCAATTCCTGATCCTCACTTAGTGCTCCGTTGATCCTCAGACTACCAGCTTCGCCAATGAGAAGTCCTGAATTCCGATGGAAATGAATACGGGCACCTGCATCAATCTCCAATATTCGGGTTTCAGGTACAGCTGCATAACCGTAGATCACATATGGTTTTTCATTACTGAAATTCAATTGATCATCTTCCAAAACAAACCCCTCAATTCGAATGTCATTTCCATCCTCATCCTGTCCTATGACGATGGTTTCCTTCGATCCGTCTGACAGTTCGGAGGGAAAGAGAAAAACGGCATCTTTGATCAGTGTCACCAAAGGGATCTCCTGAGTAGCACTACTGCTGATGAATTGAAGCATGTCTGTATACAGGAATTCATTTTGATTGATCTGATCGATATCAAAGGTGGTTTCTATAAAAATGAAGATGCTGTCTTTAGCCATAATGGTCACATCTTCAAACACTTTTCCGGCTAAACCGTCAACATTCAAGCGGTAATTACTGTTTACACCATTGGCGAGTGTTACCGAAGGGATGATGATATCGTCGCCTGTCCTGTTGTATACTTTTAATGAATACGTGCTGCTGCTGATATTGCTAAAGACTGTATCGAGAAAAACAGTGTCTTTGGAAAATTCCAGCCTCCCTTCGCTTTCCCTGTATTCAAAGTCCTTTCTACAGGAGGCGATAAGCAATAGTCCTATTAACCCGGCGAATACCAGGATAATCTTTCCTATGAATCGATAGTCAATTGGAATCCTCATTAAAGAAAGAACGAATTTCCTGGGAAATTCGCATAGGTTTAAACGTCTTTGCGTTTAAAAGACACCATTCTGTTTTGGATTCAACGAGGGTTTTTCCTGTTTCGGCATGTCGCATTTCTACAGCCCTCACTGAAATAGCACCTTTTGTTTCAGCGATATAAGTTCTCAGGTGAATGGTATCTCCCAATTTGGCTTCACCTCTGTATTGAATGTAATGACTTGAAACCACCCAAACCAAATCCTGCTTAACAGTGGCAGGAACATTCAATTCCCAATGCTCTTTTGAAATATCCTGTATCCATTCCAGATATCGCACGTTGTTCACATGATTGAGGTCATCCAGATCTCCTTGTTCCACCACTAACATCTTTTCATGACTGTTCATGCTTACTTCTTAAAAATACGCAGTTCAAAGATCTTACTCCAGTTCTTACCGGTGACAAAAAAAGTCTTTCTTTCCGGGTGATAGGCAATGCCGTTGAGTACATCCAGTTTGCTGTGCTGAATCACCTGGTCTTTCAGACCTCCCAGATTGACCACCCCTTCAATAGCACCGCTTGATGCGTCTATGATCATCATGCTTTCTTTCTGCCAGACATTTGCGTAGATCTTACCGTTTACATACTCAAGTTCGTTGGCTTTGTTAAACAAAGATTTGTCCGTCACAATTTCGATATATCCTTCTTCAGCCAGCGTATTTTTGTTAAGCATCCAGATCTTTTCAGTTCCATCGCTCTTATAAAGCACCTCACCATCATTGCACAAACCCCAACCCTCTCTGCTTTTGCCGTATTGAAAACTACCGATCTTTTCCATCTCACTGGCATTGTACAGAAAACCGGTGTTATTTTTCCAGGTAAGCTGATAAATGGTATCGCCTAAGACAGTTATGCCTTCCCCAAAATAGTTATAGTCCAGGTCTATTTTTTTCAGTATTTCCCCGGTTTCCAGATCGGTACGCCTCAGGGAAGAGGTTCCATTTTGCCCGGTTCCCTCATATAAAAACTCACCGTGGAACTCAAGGCCCTGGGTGAAGGCCTCTATGTCATGTGGATACTCGTTAATTATTTCATAGGTGTATAACTCTGGTGCTTTGTCCGACAGTATTTTTAGTTTTTTGGTGAGTTCAAATGACTTGTCCTCAAATTGGACTTGGGCACGTAATACCTTGTTGCCCAACTTCTGAACATCCAGTTTTAGCCGATCTCCCTCACTTGTTAATTCTTCTCCATCTATGCTGTAAACTACATTATCAACACTGAGATCTTCCTTATTATCTATCCGAACGTTTAGCAGGTCATTTTTCTGGTAAACTTTCTTATTCCCTTCAATTTTTATGCTGAAGATCTTTGCTGGGTTCCTTTCTCCGGCACAGGCTAGAAAAAGCAGGCCAAAGCTACTTAATATGAAAAATTTTGTCAGGCTCATTCTTATTCTTTCATAAGGATTTTTAGAGTTTCGATATTATCGAAACTTTCAACCCTATACCGATTTTCAGAGGACTAAAATAAACATGGAAGTTGAGATAGCGCAAGCATTCCTAATATTTTATGATTAGACAAGCTGCATAATTTAATAATTTCAGATGATCCGAATTTCCCCGCTACATACTAAAACTATTTTGAACTTTTCTTGTTTATTGCCTAGACAAAAGGTCGTATATTTGCACGAGGCAAGTCCTACACGACCAGCTCCTGCAGAATCCCCCAGGGTGGGAACGCAGCAAGGGTATGCGGTTGTAGCGGTGCGATGTAGGTAGCTTGCCTTTTTTTATTGGCATCAACCCCATGTCAATTGAGCCAAATCTTCACAAGAATTTGTTTATTTGTAATCGGTATGCAGAAGAAGGTAGTACTCATTACCGGAGGATCCAAAGGTATAGGCAAATCGATAGGTCTTTTCCTGAAGAGGAGTGGGATGACTGTTTACGGAACCTCGCGCGATGCGTCCCGATATCCACAGTTTGATTATTTTGAGTTGATCTCGATGGACGTACGAGAGCCAGGGCATATAAGGTCTGCAATTGAACACATTGTGGACAAGGAGGGGCGAATTGACGTATTGGTCAATAATGCAGGAGTTGGAATTACAGGTCCGGTAGAAGAGATACCGAGAGAAGAGCTGGAAAACCAGTTTTCTGTCAATTTGTTCGGCCCCCTGGAAGTTATCCGTGCCGTACTGCCCCAGATGAGGAGACAGGGTTCAGGGCATATTATCAACATCACCTCTATTGCTGCCTACATGGGTTTACCCTTCAGAGGACCATATTCTGCCTCCAAGGGTGCCTTGGAACTCATAACCGAATCGCTGCGAATGGAACTGAAGGCCTTCGGAATAAAAGTTGCTAATCTTGCACCAGGAGAATTTGCAACGGATATTGCGGCTGGTCGCTTCCACGCGCCTTTAAAAGATGACTCCCCCTATAACGAAGCTTATGGTCGAACTCTTGATTTAATGAATGCCCATGTGGATGCCGGCGATGACCCAAATCTGGTTGCCAGGCAGGTACATCGCATCATTATGGACAGGAACCCTAAGATTCATTACAAGGTAGGTGGTTGGCTTCAGAAATTCTCCGTCAGGTTGAAGAGCATTTTACCAGATAAAGTGTTTGAGAGGCTACTTTTAAAACATTATAAGTTGTAGTTTTATACACTGCGAAAAAAGATCATTTCACCCATTAAACTAGTATAACCAAATGAAGTTTTTTATAGACACAGCGAACCTGGACCAGATCAAGGAAGCGCAAGCCCTGGGGGTCCTCGATGGGGTTACCACCAACCCTTCACTTATGGCTAAAGAGGGCATTACAGGTCGTGATAATATCATTCAACACTATATCGACATCTGTAATATTGTAGATGGGGATGTCTCGGCTGAAGTCATTGCCACAGACTTTGACAATATGGTAAAAGAAGGCCATGAATTAGCCGCCCTGCACCAGCAGATTGTGGTAAAAGTACCCATGATCCGTGACGGGGTAAAAGCACTGAAATACTTTGCTGATAATGGAATTAAAACCAATTGTACATTAGTCTTTTCTCCGGGTCAGGCTTTGTTGGCTGCAAAAGCAGGTGCTAATTACGTTTCTCCATTCCTTGGCCGACTCGATGACATATCAACAGATGGACTTAATCTGATTGCCGAGATACGTAACATTTACGATAACTACGCCTTCGAAACTCAGATTCTGGCTGCCTCTATAAGACATACGATGCATATAATTGATTGTGCCAAGCTTGGGGCTGATGTAATGACCGGTCCGCTATCCGCTATAGACGGTCTTCTAAAACATCCCCTAACAGATATTGGTCTCGAAAAATTCCTCGCTGATTATAAAAAGGGCAACTGATCTGGTGCCCGGGGTAAAGTGAAGATCTCTAAAAAGAGGTATAAACGTTGGCGAAAGCATCAACGATCAGGCCATCATCTGCTATGATGCTTTTAAAAGGATCGTAGACAACCAGGGAGTGGGCAATTTCTTCAAAATCTTCTGCCCAGTATTGTTCTGAGGAATCGAGTTCATACTCCGTGAGCATAGATTTCCAGCGACCCAGATCAGTGCGTAGGTTGACACCTATGAAACTGTATTGGGGATATTCTTTTTTCAATTCAGCGATCCTTTTAGTAATATTTTTAAAATGTCCTTTTTCAGTAGCTGACCAGAAATAGAGTACAACCTGCTTTTCTTTGGTAAGATCTTTCAGTGTTGTTTCATTGCCCTCAGTGTCAAAAACACTTATTGAAGGGATCTCTTTATTTGGCTGTATGTTCTTAATGTCTTTATAAAGCCTGTCTATTTCATCAATATGTTTGTTATTACCAGACAACTCGTGGAATTCCGAGATGAAAACCTCAATATTCTTCTCCGTATCGTGTTTTAGTAAATAATTATAGGCAACATTGCGGAAGAGGTTATCGCGCAGATCTTTTTGTGTTACCAAACTATCGATCATATATAGCTGATGCTGATTAAAGTGAAGATGACTCTTCATCATTTTCTTGTCATCAATCAGGCAATTCTTTTTACAGCTCATGTAGGATAAATTTCCCAAATGGTATTTCATGAAGTTGTAATAAGGCCTCAAATATGTCAGCTCTGTATTTTCGAAATCTACTTGTTTGTGGTATGCGTAAAAATTTTCAGGAAGTTCGTGAAGGGTTTTGTCACCCATCTTCTTCTTGTGATAATAGGGATATGGCTCTTTGTATACGTAGGAGTTATAAACAATTCCGGCTTTGGCTAATTCGTAGGCTTTTTCAGTCAGGGGAGTCTCTTCCTGTAACTCTTCCAGCTGCGCAATCTTTACTTCGTGCAAGGAATCAATTTTGTCGCAGAATTCTTCAGGCTCCAGTTTGTAGTAATCATAAATAAAATCTTCTTCCTTCTCGTTTGTAAGGAACATTTCTATAAGGAAGTTATTTACTTCTTCACCCTGGCCAGAGAAAACAAGGGATTCATCAAAGTAATAGGTGTTCAGACGGATCACCAGACTATCCCCATTTTCCAAAAATACATACTGCAATTCCGGATCGTGGTAAAAATGATGGAGTCCCGCATCAACGGAATCAAGTTCTATGTGAAACCTATTGTCGGAATCCAGGCTAACGGAGTCAATGGCAGTATCACCTTTGTAGAGAACTACAAATTCGCTGGTTGGATTTACAATCTCACCGGCAAAGTAAACTTTAGAAGTCTGTTTTTCCGATGTACCGCAACTATAAATAAGTAAAACTAAGAGTAGGAGTATAGTTTTATTCATGCACGAACAGCCCTAAATATTCTATACAAAGCTAAATATTGCAGTATGTTTAGCCTGTTAATGACGAGTTAAAAAATGTTGTCAACCGTTAAGGTTTAGTTCAAATTACCTATTGTTCCGTTATATGACAGAAACGGATATTTTTTCACTATTTTTGCCGAAATTTTTTAAAAAAAGGCTATGGTATCGGTTTCGAATCTTTCAGTACAGTTTGGGAAAAGGGTTCTTTTTGACGAGGTCAATGTCAGCTTTACACAGGGTAATTGCTATGGAATTATTGGTGCTAACGGAGCTGGAAAATCGACCTTTCTTAAAATTCTTTCCGGGGAAAATGAGCCAACCTCCGGCCATGTCCATCTGGAACCCGGCAAAAGAATGTCCGTATTGGAACAAAACCACAATGCCTATGACACTCATAGTGTATTGGAAACCGTAGTTATGGGCAATAAGCCGCTATTTGAACTAAAACAACAAATAGATGCGCTTTATGCCGACTACACCGATGAAAATGCAGAAAAAATTGGGGAGTTGCAGGTGAGTTTTGAAGAAATGAACGGCTGGAATGCAGACAGTGATGCAGCCGCCTTACTCTCAAACCTGGGCATTCAGGAAACACTGCATTATTCCACCATGTCTGAAATAGACTCAAAGCTTAAAGTGCGTGTTCTTCTGGCGCAGGCTCTTTTTGGCAATCCCGATGTACTGGTCATGGATGAGCCTACCAACGACCTGGATTACGATACAATTGCCTGGTTGGAAAGATTTCTCTCTAATTACGACAACACCGTTATAGTGGTTTCTCACGACAGGCATTTCCTGGACGCTGTATGCACGCATGTCGCAGACATCGATTTCGGGAAGATCAATCTGTATTCAGGTAATTACACATTTTGGTACCAGAGCAGCCAGCTTGCAGCCCGACAACGCGCTCAGCAGAATAAGAAGGCCGAGGAGAAAGCAAAGGAATTGCAGGAATTTATTCAACGTTTCAGCGCCAATGTTGCAAAAAGTAAACAGGCCACTTCCAGGAAAAAGATGCTGCAAAAACTAAAAGTGGATGATATTAAACCCTCCAGCCGCCGTTACCCGGCCATTATATTCGAAACAGAACGTGAGGCCGGTAATCAAATTCTTCAGGTTGAAGGACTCAGAGCACTTTCAGAAGAAGGTGAATTGCTTTTCAACAATGTGGATATCAACCTGGCAAAAGGAGATAAAGTCGTAATTCTTTCCAGGGATTCCAGGGCTACCTCAGCTTTTTACGATATAATAAAAGGACTCAAGAAGGCAGATAAAGGAAGCTATCAATGGGGTGTCACAACAAACCAGTCATATCTTCCGGCAGATAACTCCCATTTCTTTCAAACGGATCTTAGCCTGGTCGACTGGCTCAGACAATGGGCTCAAACCGATGAGGAAAAAGAGGAAGTATACATTCGGGGATTCCTTGGCAAGATGTTATTTAGCGGAGAAGAAGCGCTAAAGAAAGCCAGTGTGTTGTCAGGAGGTGAAAAAGTTCGCTGTATGTTGAGCCGGATGATGATGCTGAAGGCTAATGTGCTTCTTATTGACGAACCGACAAATCACCTGGATCTAGAAAGTATTACTGCATTCAATAATTCCCTCAAGACGTTCAAAGGAAATGTCCTGTTCACCACCCATGACCATCAGTTTGCACAAACTGTTGCTAACAGGGTAATCGAATTAACTCCGGGAGGTGTGATCGATCGCTACCTGGATTTTGAGGAATATATGGCGAACCCGGAAATCAGAGCCCTCAGGGAAAAATACTATTCAATACCTGCCTGATAGTTATCAATTAGAAAGCACCGGTGATTAGTACTATAGCCTTTCAACAATTTTAGGCATTAAAATACTTGCTGTTCCAGATTGCAGGGTTAAAATTCTTGCCCAATGCGAAGCCATAAAAAATTACCACTGAGGCAATAGACTTAAACATAAAGAAGAATATAATCCAGAACTCTGTGGCTGATCCGGATTTCGTAAAAAGACCATCCGGGACTAATAACGTCATCAAATAACTAACCAATACAACAACCATAGCCAGGTTGACCACGCTCTTAAACGGCCAGGCGAAAAGTCTTCTCAGCGGATGCAAGTCGTTTCCCCATTTGTGGATCAGATAGTAATAGCCGTTCCCGATAGGAGCAAAAAGCAATGGATCATCCTTATCTTCTAATTTGAAGAGACGAGAGGGAGCCATGATCTTATATCCCTTGAGTTCGATGTCATGGGATTTTTCCAATTCCTTGATCTCTGATAGCGCCGTTTGAGGGATTTCTCCTTTGAAATAAGTAGAATTGAGGAATCGCAAACGATAGTCGATACAGATCTGACGAATCTGATCAATGTGATAAATGCGTTGACTTTCCAATTGATCAAAGTCGAAGGCATTTTCAGGGACAGTCGACTTAGCCGCCAACTCTTCTTGTATTCTGCTATCTTTCTGAAATTCCTGCTGTAATATCTCCCTGACCTGATCAAGGATTTCATTTTCTTTCTGCTTGTCCCTGAGTCGGGCAAGCTTCATTTCTATGTTTGTCCTCTGTAGTAACATTTGTCTTTTTCTTAGCAATTATTTCAAAAGTAACAAAACGATCTTCTTAATTCAAAAAGTGTTTAACAATGAAATTTGTTAATGTTTTGTTAATTTCTATTAACTGCATTGTCACGAACCTCGTCATGCCCGAAAAATTGTATATTGTCGATGAAAGCCAACCGTTTATCGATCATTGCCCCAAATACCCCCATCATGATCAGAAATGTCGTTCTGTTACTCTACTTCACACTTACAGTGGCCTTTACTTTTTCTCAGGGAAATCACACAATAGGACAAGATCAGTATTTTGAAGATAGTATTTTGCACGGTACGAGTACTTCCGGTCAACATAACACATTATCACAGGCTGTTCACGCGGCTGACCTTCAACAAATTTTGGATAATGATGGTCCCTTTACAGTCTTTGCTCCGTCAGACGCTGCTTTCAACAAATGGCCGGGACAAAAGATGGACGAACTCTTTAAGCCACAAAACAAGACTGAGTTGCAGTCATTGATCACTTATCATATGATAGCAGGTCGAATTACAGCCTCTAAAATATTGAAGGCCATGTGCCGGGGAGAAGGTGAGGCCAGGTTTACCACAGTTCAGGGAAATACGCTGATAGCAAGAATGGATGGGATCGACATTGTGCTGGAAGATGGTTTTGGGAATCAGGCCAGGATTACTACGGCAGATCAGGACCGGTGTAACGGCGTCATTCATGTTATTGACAGCGTAGTTATGCCATCCAAAATCTGATCTACCTCAATTCTGCACTGAGTTTGGTTTCATAGACCTGCTGCAACTTCTTCATGATCTTATCGATCTGCTTATCGGTCAAAGTTTTGTTGTCGTCCTGAAGAATAAAACTCACGGCATAAGACTTTTTTCCTTTTGGTAGATTCTTCCCTCGGTAGACATCAAAGAGATCCACCTTCTTTAATAATTTCTTCTCCGTAGAGAACGCCAATTCCCTTATTTCCTTGAAAGAGGCATTGTCATCCAGAAGCAAGGCAAAGTCTCTTCGCACTTCGGGAAACTTAGATACTTCCTCAAATACTATTTCTTGTTCTGAAGATTTTTTGATCAAAAGATCCCAGTCGAACTCTGCATAAAGCACATCCTGTTTGATGTCGAAATGATCGGTAAATTTCTGATGAATTAGGCCTAGCTTAACCAGGAGGTCCTTGCGGTTGTACAGCAACAACCCCTCGGAAAATAATCCTGCCTCTGCGTATTCACTATCGGTAATTTCCACTCCCAACCTTTCCAGAACCAATTTTACGACAGCCTTTAAATAAAAGAAGCCGGCGGGTTTTTCATCAGTTGTCCAGTGTTTATGGTGTTTCTCGCCTGTTACAGTAAGCGATAGCATATTGGTTTCCTTCCTTCCCTCCTTTGTATTGAAATAAACCTTGCCGAATTCGTATAGTCTCAGATTTTGCTTTCTCCTGTTTAAGTTATATTGAACACTTTCCAGGGCAGTCATTAGCATAGTCTGTCTCATCACCGAAAGATCAAGACTTAGTGGATTCAAAATCTTCACACTTTGGGCTACTGCCTGCTCTCCGAGAAGTTCATCGTATTCAGGATGGGAAAGACTATTTGAGAGTGTTTCATAAAAACCTTTTGAGGCCAGATTATCCCCAACGACGTTCTGCAATATATGATCTTCGAAACGTGTGGTTTGCGCAACAGAAGCGTTGATCTTCTCCTGAAAATCAATCCTGTTGTAACCGTATACCCTAAGAATTTCTTCAATAACATCCACCTCCCTGGTCACGTCTACCCTGTAAAACGGTATTTGAAGTCCAAGTCCGCTTTCGGTTACACTTTTCACCTGTATATCCAAAGAGGCCAGGATAGATTTTATGGTATCTTTCGGTATCTCCTGTCCAACGAGTCTGTTGATCTTGTCAAAAGTTAGAAAGACCTGCTGATCCTGAAATTTTTTAGGGTATAGATCTGTAATATCCGAGCTGATTTCCCCACCTGCCACCTCAGTGATCAGCAAAGCCGCTCTTTTTAAGGCATACTCTACGATATTGATGTCAATTCCCCTTTCAAAACGGAAGGAAGCATCAGTATTAAGTCCGTGTCTTTTAGCGGTTTTTCGGATCGTTACGGGATCAAAATATGCGCTTTCCAGGAAGATAGAAGTAGTATCTTCGGTAACACCTGTGTTGATACCCCCGAACACACCAGCTATACACATGGGTTTTTCACCGTCACAGATCATAAGATCTTCTTCATGCAATATCCTTTCTTCCCCATCCAGTGTCATGAATTTGGTGCCTGGGTCGACAGTTTTCACCACTATCTTTTTACCGTGTACTCTCTTGGCATCAAAAGCGTGTAATGGCTGCCCAAGCTCGTGCAGGACATAATTGGTAATATCCACAACATTGTTGATTGGACTGAGACCTATCGCTTTAAGTCTGTTCTTGAGCCAGTCCGGTGAGGTCTGAACTATGATATTGTTGATGGTAACCCCACAATATCTCGGAGCGAGTGCAGGATTTTCAACGGACACATCCATTTTAAGCGAACGGTTATCAATGGCAAATCCGCTTACGGAAGGAGTGTTGAGTGTGGTTTGTAACTTTTGCTGCAACAGTCCCGCTTTGAGATCACGGGCTACCCCATAATGACTCATGGCATCTGCGCGGTTAGGTGTCAAACCGATTTCAAACACCTTATCATTCTCAATTTCAAATACCTCGGAACAGGCTGTGCCCGGTTTTAGTTCTTCCGCTAATACAAGAATCCCGTCGTGATTATCACCCAGGCCTAACTCGTCCTCTGCGCATATCATGCCGTGGCTCTCTTCACCTCTGATCTTTCCTTTTTTTATTTTCCAGGCCTCACCTTCGCTGGTGTATAAGGTGCTGCCAACCTTTGCCACAGCCACTTTCTGGCCTTTGGCAACATTGGGTGCTCCACAGACAATTTGTACAGGATCTCCGTTCCCTAAATCGACCAACGTCAGAGATAACTTATCGGCATTGGGATGCTTCTTACACTCCTTTACATGACCCACTACAATGCCTTCAAGACCTCCGGTCACCGACTCGAAGGTTTGGATTCCTTCTACCTCAAGGCCTAGATTGGTAAGTAGTTCAGCTGTACGCTCAGCTTCCCAATCGATTTCCAGGAATTGTTTTAACCAGTTATAGGATATATTCATCGGTCGGTTTTAAGCCCTCAAAGATATAACAATGAGGGTAGACATTCAAAAGCGTACAAAGCCTAAAAGTCATTTTTTAAAGTAAGGTTTTTGTTGTTATTTCGAATTTATTACAAGACTGCATAAGCAATGAAATACTTCCTTTTATATCTCCTTCTCTCATTTTGTATTATTTCCTGTGGCGAAAAAGAAAATTCCGGACTGCAAACAGGTAACTGGCATGCTGAAATGCTGCTCATGGACAATCAGATACTTCCTTTTAATTTTCAATTCCAGTCGGAAGACGATCAGTACCAGATGATAGTAAGCAATGCCGATGAAAAAGTAATAATCGACGATATTGAGATTACGGGTGACTCGATTACTATTCGTATGCCGGTATACGAGGGTTATATTAGCGGAAGCTATTCATCCAATCGGATAACCGGTCATTTTATCAAAGAAAGCCTGAACAGAGTAGTCCCTTTTGAAGCGAAGAAAGGCAATTTTGAGAGATTTGAATTGCAGAAGGAGAATTCTGCCAATGTAGATGGTATCTGGGAAACCCAATTTAGCATGAAGACTGAAGATGCTTATGATGCCAAAGGGATATTTGAACAGCGTGGTCAGTTGGTCAAGGGCACTTTTAGAACTAACAAGGGAGATTACAGGTATCTGGAAGGAGTAGTAGATGGTGATAGTTTGAAATTATCTGCTTTTGACGGGGCACATGTCTTTTTATTTCTAGCCCGGATTGATCAGGATTCTCTTTACGGGAACTTTTACTCAGGGAATCACTTCAAGGAGCCTTTTAAAGCTGGCCGGAATGAAGAATTTGAACTTGCAGATGCCGATTCACTAACGTTTTTAAAAGAGGGTTATGAAAGCTTTGAGTTTAGTTTTCCCGATAGTAATGGCGAGCTTGTTTCCCTGGATGATCCCGAATTTAAGGACAAGGTTGTAGTAGTGCAGATCATGGGAACCTGGTGTCCCAATTGTATGGACGAAACAAAGTTCTTGGTAGATTTTCTCAGCAAAAATCAAAATCCCGATCTTAAAGTTGTTGCCCTTGCATTTGAATATGCCAGGACCGAAGAAGCTGCGTTTGCAGGGATAAACAGGCTTAAGACCAGAGTAGGGGTGAATTACCCTGTTTTGCTTGCACAATACGGCAGTTCCAGCAAATTAAAGGCCAACGAAAAACTGCCAATGCTCAATCATGTATTGTCTTATCCTACAACGATTTTTATTGATAAAAATGGACAGGTAAGCAAAATACATACGGGCTTTAACGGTCCGGCTACGGGTAAAAAGTACATCGAATTTAAAGAGGAATTTGAAACGGATATCTCCGCCCTTTTGTCCGAATAATAAGCCAGGGTTAAAACGCCTTCAGATAATTGTAGATTTACCTAACCAGATATTTTCCCGGTTCAGGGTCAGATGCTCATCTGAATCCCTTATATGAGCGGCGATAAAATCGCCAACATCATTGGTGCCGTATTTACTGTTAGGGTCCAGATCCTGGGTCACCATCTCCTTTTTCATAGATTTCAGGACTGCGATGACTACTGCACGTGACTCTTCATCCAATCTGAAATGATCCAACATCATGGCCGCTGACAAGATAGATGCAATGGGATTGGCAATATCCTTATCTTTTGCTTGCGGATATGATCCGTGCACAGGTTCAAAGAGCGCGTGATCATCGCCAACAGATGCTGAAGGCAAAAGCCCGATAGACCCTCCAATTACCCCACCTTCATCCGAAAGTATGTCGCCAAACATGTTTTCGGTCAGGATAATGTCAAATTGCCTGGGATTGAGAATTAACTGCATGGCTGCATTGTCTACGAACATAAATTCCAGATTAACTTCCGGATAGCTCTGTGCGATATTCCCGACTACTTTCCTCCAGAGTCTTGAGGATTCGAGAACGTTAGCCTTATCGACCAAGGTGAGTTTCTTTTTTCTTTTTTTTGCAGCCTTAAAGGCCATGTGAGCTATCCTGCTGATTTCTTCTTCCGAATACGCGCACAAATCTGAGGCATAGGTACCGTCTTCACTGAGTACTTTATCACCAAAATAAATACCTCCGGTGAGTTCTCTGTAAATCACGAAGTCTGTGCCTGAAATGATCTTTTTCTTTAGCGGGGACTTATCGATCAGCGTAGGAAACACTTTTACAGGCCTGATGTTGCTGAACAGACCGAGTGATTCCCTCAATTTCAATAAACCTTGTTCAGGGCGAATCTTCGCTTCCGGATTGTTGTCATAAGCCGGATCTCCAATAGATCCAAAGAGGATGGCATCGCTTTTCTTGCAGAGTTCCAGAGTTTGGTCGGGCAGGGGACTACCGGTCTTTTCAATTGCCGTTGCGCCAACATCAGCCCTGGTGAATTTGAATTTATGACCAAAGGTCTCCTCCACAGATCTCAGGCACTTTACTGCCTGCCGTGTTACTTCAGGCCCGATGCCGTCACCGGGCAGGACGGCAATATTAAGCTCCATACTTAAGCGATACTTTCTATATTGACTTTACTGGATTCTACGATCTGATGTATATCCTCATCTACGATCTCTTTCTTGCGATCTGCGAAGCGTAAGAATTCTTCATAAACCTCGTCCAACTGTACTTTCGTGAGCTCATAGCCTACTTTTTTGGCGCGATATGCCAGTGCGGCCCTACCACTACTTGCAGTCAAAACTATAGATGATTCATCTACTCCCACATCTATCGGATCTATGATCTCATAGGTTTCTCTCTTCTTGATCACTCCGTCCTGGTGGATACCGGAACTATGCGCAAAGGCATTGGAACCAACAATAGCCTTATTGGGCTGCACCGGCATGCCCATTTTCTGAGAGACCATCTGGCTGGTGCTGTAAAGCAATTTGCTGTTAATATCCGTATCTAAGTTCAGATACGGGTGTTGTCTTAGTATCATTACGACTTCCTCAAGGGATGTATTACCGGCCCTTTCTCCGATACCGTTTATTGTACATTCTATTTGTCTTGCTCCGTTGATCACCCCCGAAATAGAATTGGCGGTCGCCAGCCCCAGATCATTGTGGCAATGACAGGAAAGAACCGCCTTGTCTATGTTTTTTACATTCTCTTTGAGGTACTTCATTTTAGCACCGTATTCCTCGGGTAAACAGTAACCTGTAGTATCAGGAATGTTCAGCACAGTAGCGCCTGCTTTTACAACAGCTTCGCAAACACGAGCCAGGTATTCATTATCTGTACGGCCGGCATCCTCAGCATAGAATTCCACATCCTCCACAAATTTCTTTGCATATGAAACGGCCTCAACCGCTCTTTGAAGGATGTCCTCCTGAGTGGACCTGAATTTATACTTGATATGTGATTCTGAGGTACCTATCCCTGTATGGATCCTGGGTCTTTTAGCCCCTTTAATTGCCTCCGCTGCAACTTCAATATCCTTCTTTACAGACCGTGTAAGACCGCACACCGTAGCGTTCTTCACAATTTTAGCGATTTCCTGCACAGATTTGAAATCACCCGGGCTTGAAATAGGGAAACCCGCTTCTATGATATCTACTCCGAGCTGATCCAGACGTTCCGCGATCACAAGTTTCTGTTCGGTATCCAACTTGCAACCGGGGACCTGTTCTCCGTCCCTGAGGGTGGTGTCAAAAATATGTACCTTATCTTTACTCATTATTTTTGGTTAATTTTAGTCATATTACGAATATATAGTTAGTAGGTATAACGGAGGTGGAGACTGCGAGTTATTTACAATGTTAATAGACAATTCACTATTTGTAATATCCTGTCACACAATTATTTAAATTGCTTTTTTTACGATGACGAATGTCAACAAAGACGCTCTGTTTGTATTGGTAAAAGCCCTGTCCAAATCTGAAAAGCGACAGTTTAAGCTTTATGTGGGAAGGTTAGGAGTTAATACAGAAGCTAAGTTCCTGGCCCTGTTTAACTTGCTGGATAAAATGAAAACCTATGATGAATGTACCATTCTCTCCAGCGGCATTGTTAAAAAGACACAGCTCTCTAATCTAAAGGCCCATCTCTACAAGCAGATCCTTGTTAGCCTAAGGCTCAATCCAGTAAATCAGAATATTCGTGTTCAAATCCGGGAACAACTTGATTTTGCCACTATTCTGTATCAAAAAGGGCTTTATAAACAGAGCTTAAAAATATTGGACAAGGCTAAGGGAATTGCCATAGACAACGAGGAGAAAAATATTGCCTACGAGATTGTTGAGCTCGAAAAGATTATCGAAACTCAATATATAACCCGAAGCATACCTGACAGGGCGGATGAACTGGCGGCACAAGCCAGGGAACTATCCGAACAAAATGTGATCACAAGTAATTTATCTAATCTGTCCCTGCAACTCTACAGCATGATGCTTAAAGTTGGCTATGTACGCAATGATGAGGACTACCAGAAGGTGGAACGATATTTTGATATGCATATGCCCGATTGCCAGGTTGAGGAATTCGGCTTTAGGGAAAAGCTATGGCTTTACAAGGCCCATCTCTGGTACAATCTGTTGGTTCAGGATTTTCTGGCCTCCTATAAATACGCCAGCAAATGGGTTGACCTCTTTTACGAGAATGAGAATATGATCCATCTCAACCCAGTCTTCTTCCTGAAGGGCAATCACTATTTACTCGAATCGCTCTTCTTCCTGAAATACAGCAGTCTTTTTAAAACTACCCTTGATAAACTCGAGGCTATTGTCAATACTCCGGAGTTTCCTAAAAACGATAATATTGGATCACTGGCATTCCTTTACACCTATTCCAATAAGTTAAACCTGCATTTTTTGGAAGGAACATTTGATAAGGGCCTCTACCTTGTCAAGATTATTGAATACGGCATAGAAAAACACCGGGATCGTATAGATCAGCACCATATCATGATCTTCTACTACAAAATTGCCTGTCTGTATTTTGGTGTAGGAGATAATAAGACCTGTATTCAGTATCTGAAAAAGATCATCGATAATAAGTCTTTAAAAATGAGAGAAGATCTCATGTGCTTTGCAAGGGTGCTTAGCCTTGTAGCCCATTATGAGGCAGGGATGGACTACCACCTGGAAGTACAGCTCAAAAGCACCTACAAGTTCCTGCTAAAAATGAACGATCTTCACGAAGTGCAGAAAGAAATGATCAAGTTCCTGCGTAAATTAGGGGATATTTATCCGCATGAATTAAAGGCAGAGTTCCAGAAACTTTATGATGAATTAAAGAAGTACGAAGATCACCCATATGAGAAACGGGCCTTCCTCTATCTCGATATACTTTCCTGGTTAGAGAGTCATCTGCAGAACAGACCTGTTGGTGAGGTAATCAGGGAAAAAGCCATGGCACTTATACGATAGTCTCAACTTTATACACATTCAGCCCATATTGGATCTTTAGGCGGTGGAGCGAGAATGGTAATTTGTTCTTTTTTTACGGGATGCTCAAAGCTGAGGGCGCGCGCGTGAAGGTGGATACTGCCATCCTTGTTGCTTCGTGCTGCTCCGTATTTCAGGTCACCCTTTATGGGGCTGCCAATGCTGGCTAGTTGTACCCTGATCTGGTGATGCCTGCCTGATTTCAGATCTATTTCCAACAAATAATAATGGTCCAAATCTTGTGCAATCCTGTAATCTAATTCCGCTCGCTTTGAGCCAGCTACTTCCGCCTCATGGGCATATGATTTATTCTGAGCGGGGTTCTTCTTTAGCCAGTGGACCAGGGTGTCCTCAATTTTTAAAGGTTTGTTTTTCACCACTGCCCAGTAAGATTTCCCGGCTTGTTTGGTGGCAAGGAGCTTGTTAAACCGACTCAGTGCCTTGGAAGTTCGTGCAAATATTACCACACCGCTTGTAGGTCGGTCCAGTCTGTGTACAACCCCAAGGAATACGGCTCCGGGCTTGTTGTATTTCGCTTTGATATAAGACTTGACTATCTCGCTAAGTGGCCTGTCCCCGGTAGAATCTCCCTGGACAATATCTCCTGGTTTTTTATTTACGGCGATCAGATGATTATCCTCGTAAAGTACTTCGAGGTTTTCAGGTGTCGATCGGATCTTGGAAGGCACTTTGTTTAGTATTGCTCCTCCTCACTGGGGAAGTCCATGCTTTTTACATCTTCCACATACTGTGAAATAGCCCGGCCCATCTCATCATACAAGTTCATGTAACGTCTCAAGAATCTGGGATTGAATTCATGGGTCATTCCCAAAAGATCGTGTATAACCAGTACCTGACCATCTGCATGCCGGCCACCTCCAATGCTGATGGTGGGGATCGATAATTTTTCAGAGACTTTCTTGGTCAGTTTGGCAGGAATTTTTTCGAGTACGACAGCAAAACAACCCAGTCTTTCCAGAAGCAAGGCATCTTCTATCAGTTTATCGGCTTCATCCTTTTCCTTGGCCCTCACAGTGTAGGTGCCGAATTTGTAGATTGCCTGAGGTGTAAGTCCTAAATGTCCCATGACCGGTATACCGGCATTCAGAATTCTTTTTACGGATTCCTTTATTTCCACACCACCCTCTACTTTTACCGCATGTGCACCGCTTTCCTTCATGATTCGGATAGCAGATCTCAAGGCCTCTTTAGGGTCACTTTGATAACTTCCAAATGGAATATCAACTACTACCAGAGCTCTTTTTACAGCCCTGATAACCGAGGACGCATGATAGATCATTTGGTCCAGGGTGATCGGCAGAGTCGTCTCATGACCAGCCATGACATTACTCGCAGAATCGCCCACAAGGATAACATCTACGTTGGCCGTGTCTACGATCCTGGCCATGGAATAGTCGTAAGCAGTAAGCATAGAGATCTTTTGACCGTGCTGCTTCATTTCAATTAAAGACTTCACGGTAACCCGTTTATATTCTTTTTGTGCCGTAGACATTTTAGTTTGGTTTGGAGGTTAAATGTAAGGAGATTTGTTGGATTGAGTACAGGATGGACTTGCGTTTTTATTAATTGCGTATTTTCGAACTTTTAATACTCAAACTATGGTTTCCCGACTGATATTCCTGTTCATATCCCTCCTTTTTTCAACAAGTGTATCTTTCGCACAGTCAGATGGAGAGGCGGAGGTCAGAAAGGCCATAGAGACATTTTTTAAGGGTTTTCACGATCAGGATAGTCTTACTATGAAGAGTGTCGTCGGTGAGGAGATCAAATTACAGACTATGGGCTATGATCGGGAAGGAAACAGCAGACTGCGCACCGATTCATTTCAACAGTTTCTTAATTCGATTACAAGCATTCCGGATAGTCTTGAGTTCCGGGAGGAATTGTTGGGTTTTGATATTCGTATAGACCAGCCCATGGCCAACGCATGGACTCCCTACAGATTCTGGATCAATGGTGAACTCAGTCATTGTGGAGTAAATTCCTTTCAGTTATTCCACGATGGAAGCGGTTGGAAAATCATATATCTGGCAGATACCAGACGCCGGAAAGAATGCGATTAGAATTTCTTATTAACTACTCACCAAGCTAATTCCAGGTGTAACTTAAAGTAAATCAATTACTTCGGTCTTGTGGTTGCGCACAGTCTACTGAGCTAAATGACATCCTGTCAGTTTTCTGTAGTTGGCATATTGTTTGTCATAGCATAGACGAACTTAAACTGGAAACACTAATATTTTAATAGATATAAGATGAGTAAGAT
>JAAUXY010062452.1_pt1 | contig 22325 bp, 18 predicted proteins | sample 7278121 | NCBI WGS metagenome assembly JAAUXY01 (sample SAMN14350117, study PRJNA611818) | marine sediment metagenome | isolation source: surface marine sediment (1.8m) | place: French Polynesia: Moorea | collected 2018-08 | reverse complement strand
TTGTCGCTGGCGCCATTGTAGACCTGGTCGCCCTCGCCCTCCTTGGTGCCGAGATGATCCCAGTGAGCGCTGTAGACGATGTGCTCATCGGGGTGGGCGGTGCCCGGCAGGCGCGCCATCACGTTGCGGCTCCGGGAACTGGTCAAGGTGTTGGAGAGCTCGGTGGACAGCGTCAGGTCGCCCAGCGGCACCGCCTGGAAGCCCGGCTGGGCTGCCGCCGCCTTGAGGGCATCGAAGTCGGCGCCGGCGGCGGTAAACAGTTCCCGTGCCACCGATTCGGTAATCCAGCCCTCGGCGGCCACCCGGTCAAGGTTCTGGTTGTCCGCCGTCAGGCCGATCTGCGGGCCCGACCAGCTGTTGCGCACCACATCCCAGCCATAGGCGGCGGGTGCAGTCTGGTGAACAATAATCGCGGCGGCAGCACCACGGCGCGCGGCCTCCTCGTACTTGTAGGTCCAGCGGCCGTAGTAGGTCATGGTGTTGCCGTTGAACACCTCCGGGTCCTGGGTGGCGTAGCCCGGGTCGTTGATGAGAATTACCACCGTCTTGCCGGTAACATCGAGGTCGCCGTAGTCATCCCAGCCGCGCTCCGGTGCGGCAATGCCGTAGCCCACGAACACCAGCGCGGAATCCTCGACTTTGATGCTTTCGACCTGGCGCTGGGTAAATACCACCATCTCGTCTGCGTAGCGGAGATCGCGTTTGAAGTCGCTGCCGCGAATGGCCAGCACCGCGGAGGGGTCGGTAGTGACCGCGGTAATCGGCACTTCCTGCACCCAGCTCTCGCCGTTGCCGGGCTCCAGGCCCAGGCCCTCGAACTGTTCTACCAGGTAGTTCACGGTCATCTCTTCGCCAGGCGTACCAGGTCCGCGGCCGCCAAAGGCGTCAGATGCCATCACCTCAGTGTGGGTGTGCAGGTCGGCTTCCACCTGGCTGCGCTGGGCATCGAGTGCGCCGGTCGCCGCCGGGGTTTCTGCTACCGGTGGCTGTTCCGACCGGGAACAGGCCGTGAGCAGGGCAAAAAGGGCAAACAGCGCCGACAACCTCGCGGCACGCAGGGGAGAAAGCAGCATGGGGATCACCTGTTATTCTGATGCGCGGATTCTATCACCCCGGGAAATTTCCGCGCCACGACCCGCCGCCATACGTATAATGCTGCGACAACAATAATCCCCGGATCAGTTTCATGAGTGAAATCGCGAGTACCGCCGTTGCCGAGCCAGCGGATGAATTCCTGGGCCACCCGCGAGGCCTGTATGTCTGCTTCGCCACGGAAATGTGGGAGCGCTTTTCTTTCTACGGCATGAAATACCTGCTGTTGCTGTACCTCACCAAATACCATCTCTTTACCGACAGCATGGGGCTGGATGTACTGGGCGGCTATGCCGCGCTGGTATATGCCATGCCGGTGATCGGCGGCCTGTTGGCCGACCGCTACCTGGGCATGCGCAAGGCGGTGGTCTTCGGCGGCCTGTGCCTGGTGCTGGGCCACCTGGGTATGGCCTGGGAGGGACAGGCGGCCAGTAACGTTGAGGGTACCGTGGTGCGGGATACGTTCGCATTGCAGGTGTTTTACTTCTCGCTGGCACTGATCGTGGTGGGTGTAGGCTTCCTCAAGCCCAATATCTCCACTATCGTCGGCCAGCTGTACAGCGAGGATGACCCGCGCCGGGACTCCGGTTTCACAATTTTCTACATGGGCATCAACATCGGCTCCTTCACAGCCACCCTGCTGTGCGGCTACCTGGGCGAGACCTACGGTTGGGCCTACGGCTTCGGCGCCGCGGGCGTCGGCATGCTGTTCGGACTGGTGGCCTTCCTGCGTGGCCAGAAGCACCTGCACGGCCATGCCGAGCCCCATGAACCGGAGCTACTCAAGCAGCCGGGCCTGAAGCCTTTCAACAAAGAGGTCACCATCTACCTGGGCGCGCTGGTCGCCGTGTTCGCCGTCTGGCAGATGCTGCAGTTCCACGCGGTGGTGGAAGCCACCCTCAACACCCTGGCGCTGGCGGTGCTGGCAGGCCTGGCCTGGTTCCTGACCCAGCGCTGCAACAAGGTTGAGCGCGAGCGCATGTTCGTATTGATCGTGCTGACCATGTCCACTGTGGTGTTCTGGGCCCTGTTCGAACAGAGCGCGGCCTCCATGACGCTGTACGCCGACCGCGTACTGGATCGCAACCTGCTGGGCGTGGAGCTGACCGCCGCCCAGTTCGGCTCCATGAACGCTTTCTTCATCTTTACCTTCGCTCCCGTATTTGCCCTGCTGTGGACCTGGCTCGCCAAACGCGGCCTGGAACCCTCTACGCCGGTGAAGTTTTCACTGGGCATCGCCCAGGCGGGCCTGGGCTTCGGCGCCCTGGTGCTGGGCGCCACCATGCCCGACGAGACCGGCCGGGTGGCCGCCATCTGGCTGGTACTGGCCTACATGCTGCACACCACCGGTGAACTGTGCCTGTCGCCGGTGGGCCTGTCGGCGGTGACCAAGCTGGCGGTACCCAGCGTGGTCGGGGTAATGATGGGCGCCTGGTTCCTGGCCACCGCCTACTCGGAATTCGTCGCCGCACAGATCGCCAAGGTCGCGGCCATACCCACGGAAAACGGCACAGTTGCCGATATTTCCAGCGCGCTGGCCAGCTACACGGCGCTGTTCAATGACCTCATGTGGGTGGGCCTGGGTGTCGGCGGTGTCGTGCTGCTGATTTCACCCCTGCTGCGGAAACTCATGCACGGCGTTCACTAGGAATTGCACCATGGCTGAATCACCTCGCGACTTCGACGTCGTCCTCTACGGCGCCACCGGCTTTACCGGCAAACTGGCCGCCGAATACCTGCTGAACAAATACGGCGTCGACGGTGGCCTGCGCTGGGCCATGGCCGGGCGCAGCCTCGGCAAGCTCGAGCAGGTGCGCGACGAACTCCAGAACGGCAATATCCCACTGTTGACCGCCGACTCCGACGAGGACGCATCTCTAAAGGCTATGGCGGAGAAGGCCAAAGTCATCTGCACCACCGTCGGTCCCTACGCGCTATACGGCTCGAAGCTGGTGGCCGCCTGCGCCTCAACCGGCACCCACTACTGCGACCTGACCGGGGAAACCCAGTGGATGCGCCGCATGATCGACGCCCACCAGGCCGACGCCGAAGCGTCCGGCGCGCGCATCGTGCACACCTGTGGCTTTGACAGCATCCCGTCGGACCTGGGCGTGCTGTTCCTGCAGAACGCCATGCAGGCCAAACACGGCGTGCCGGCCCAGCACGTGAAGTACCGCGTGGTAGAAGCCAAGGGCGAATTCAGTGGTGGCACCGTTGCCAGCCTGATCAATGTGATGGAGGAAGCGGTCAAGGACAAATCGCTGCGTAAGCTGCTGATGGACCCCTACGCGCTGAACCCGGAAGGCAGCCCCACCGGGGACGACGTCAACGACCAGACCGGCGCCATCTACGACGAGGACTTCGAGCGCTGGACCCTGCCCTTTGTCATGGCGGCCATCAACACCCGGGTGGTGCGCCGCAGCAATGCGCTGCTCGACCAGCAGTACGGCGATGACTTCCGCTACGACGAGGCCATGCTTGGCCCGAAAGGCATGGGCGCACTCAAGGCGAAGATCGCCGCCGGCGCCATGACCGCCGGCACCGCGGCACTGGCCATCGGCCCGCTGCGAGCCATTGCCAAACGCTTCCTGCCCAAACCCGGCGAGGGCCCCAGCCAGGAGGTCCGCGAGAACGGTTTCTACGAGATTCTGCTGCACGGCATCCACCCGACCGACCGCGACAAGGACATGGTGGCGAAAGTCACCGGTGACATGGACCCGGGCTATGGTTCCACTTCAAAGATGCTGGCGGAATCCGCCGTGTGCCTGGCGAAGGACGAGCTTTCGTGCGGCGGCGGCTTCTGGACCCCGGCCAGCGCCATGGGCGAGGTGCTGATCGCGCGCCTTGAGAAGGATGCGGGCCTGACCTTCGATATTGTGAGTGGAAACTAGATAGATACGCCCTTCTGGCGCTCAAGCCAGGCGCATTCCTCAGGCGCAGAAGCCGGGCAATGCTCACACACCCACTGGTATTCGCGACGTAGCAACAGTGCAAGCGCCGCGGCCAGCAGTACAGTGGCAGGCACCGCGAGAACGGGCTGCGGCGGGCTCAGCGCCATCAAACCGATACCCATCACCAGCAACAGCACTGCCAGTGCCAGCATGCGCGGCCCGCCCGCCACGCGCCAGCTGGCCCGCAGTTCGCCACGACAATGCGCACAGCGCGTTACCTCGTGTTCCCTCACCTACCACTCCCTGGCACTCGGTCAGGGAGAAATACTAGGACGCCAACTGGATACCGTCTCCCAAACGGACGGACTAGGCCAAAGGATTAGTTGCGGGCCTTCCTGCGGCCAAGCGCGGCAAAGCCTCCCAGTGCGCTCAGGAAAAGCCACGCTGCGGCGGGGAGTGGAACTGTCGTGACGGTGAGGTCGTTGCGGGCATGCACACGGACGAGGAAGTCGTCGTGGTTGTCGTCCGGTCCAGCTCCGTCGTCGTCATAGGATAGAAAGGCGAACATTGAGCTGCCTGTCAGGTCGTAGTACAGGCCCATACCAGTTTCACCGAGCTGCGCCGACTGGCCGGCCGGCGAGCCATTCTTCATCGCAGTGAACTTGAATGCGTCAGAAGCCAGGACGCCGGTGAACGTCATGCTGAAACTCCCCATACAGCTGCTGCCACCATTACATGCCCAGGGTTCGTTGCCAAACTCCGTGAGCGACTCCGTATCGGTGCCATTGGTGGCCGTGAAGGTATTGGTAAATCCGCTTTCCGACCCCCACTTCGTAAAGGTCAAAGTCTCATTGGTCCCGACAGTGACACCGGTCAGGATCCCGAAGCCCACATTTGCTGCACCGCCGAACGCCGCGGCGATGTCACCAGAGAAATCGTTAAAACCGCCCGGGGTCTCGGGCAATACGTTGAGTGTTGCAGCGGAAGCACCCGCAGAGATCGTCGCCGCAGCCGCGCCTGCCAGCAAAACATTCCTTATCTTCATAGCAACCCCCGGCATTCCTTGCCAGCGCAACTTACTTTCACTCGTTATAGCAGAACAGCCAAACTTGGATGAATAGCCCACCCGGGCTAGCTCAGCAGGGCCCAAGTAGTCACAGGACAGGCGCAAAAAATCTGCAACTTATTGAAATATATAGATAATTTGGTGCCGGAAAGAGGAGTCGAACCTCCGACCTTCGCATTACGAATGCGCTGCTCTACCAACTGAGCTATTCCGGCAAGCTGGGTGCTCGAAAGGGCGGGCAGTCTAACTGCCAACCCCTTGTCGCGCAAGGTTTTGCCGCGTAAATTGGCGGCGTGGAACCATACCAGATCAGCTTCAGCGGCGAGACCCTTCCCGGGTGCCATCCCGACGCCGCGAAAACACGCCTCGCGCAGTACTTTAACCTCGACCCGGAGTCCGACCTGGAGCGGTACTTCACAGGTGAAAAGACTGTTCTCAAGCGTCTTCTCGATCGCGATGCCGCGGTGAGTACCTACCAGGACCTGCGTCGCCTGGGGATCGTTGTCATCATTGAAAAAATGGACCCGGAGGAGGCCGCCGAAGCGCAGCGCAAGCTGGAGCAGCAGCAGGAAGCCGCGCGGCAGAAGCAGGCTGAGCAGGAGCGGCAGGCTGCCAGACAACTGCAGGTACAGCAACGGCGTGAACAGGCGGAGCGAGAAGCCGCGAAGCGGCGGGCCCGGGAGGCCAGGGCCGCCAGGAAAATCGTAGAACAGCACGAAGCCGAGCAGGAAGCGGCCAGGGAACAAGCCGCCAAAGAGAAAGCTGCTGCAGAGAAAGCCGCAAAAGAGAAAGCGACGAAGGAAAAAGCTGCCAAGGCAAAAGCCGCGAAAGAGCAAGCTGCCAGGGAAAAAGTGGCGGCAGAGAAAGCTGCTGCAGAGAAAGCTGCGGAAGACAAAGCCGCTGGGGAGAAAGCCGCCAGGGAAGAAGCTGCCAAAACCAAAGCCGCGAGGGAAAAAGCGAGTCAGGAAGAGGCGGCCCGGCACAAGCCTGGTCAGAAAAAGCGCGCCAAAGCCAAGAGCTCCAAACCGAAAACTCCCCAGCAACAGGCGGCGCGCAAGGCGACTGCGCCCGAGGCCAAACAGCCAATTAAGGCTGAAAGCCCGGCAGCGCCCAGCCCCGCGGCGCAGCAGGCCACCGCCAGGCCCGCGCCAAAAGTGCCCACACCAAGAGCCAGCTCGACAGGGAGTCGCCGCAGACGTCAGGCGGGAGCACCCAATGTTTTTGATGTACGCCTGTCCGAGGGTGCACTAAAGGATGCCCAGGCCCGCCATGAGCATTTCAGCGGTGCTCCCATGCTGGGCGCGGCGATAATGCTAGTGGCGTTTGTACTGGTGGGGATGCGCTTCTGGGTTGAGAGCCTGGATAGACCGGCATCCGGACTAGGCCCCGTGGCAGTGGACAGCGCCGAGCGGCCCGCTGTAGTCATCAATGACCAGCTACTGCGACACGACCGGGCCGGCAATCCCGGCGAGCTGATGGATCTTGCCGCCATCGGCCTGTCGCCAGCCACCTCTATCGCCTTCATGGAGAGTGGGGCCCTGCTGCAGCAGTTGCCGCCCAGCGGGCAGGGCCTGCCGGTCTGGCTACGCAACCTTCTGAACATTGACGCCCAGCCTGGCCGCCTGCAGCAGTGCACGCTGCGCGACGCAGAATGCGAGCTGCTCCTGGAGCCTCTGAATGAAGGCGCCTTCACCCTCAACCGCGACGGCGGTTACCTGGTGGTGGCCGACGTGCTCAGCAACCGGCTGATGAAGTACGACAGGGACGGCAACGCCCTCGCCTCTCACCCCATCGCCCTGTCCAGCCCGGTACACCTCGCGGTGCAGGACGGTGTGCTGTACCTGACCCAGGGCAACTCGGACGTGGTCAAGGCGCTGCGCACTGAGAACGACTTTTTTGGACAGGAGCTGGGGCTTTACACGCTGGCAGTAGACGGTGCCCAGGCCACAGGTCACATCTTCCCCGCTGCGCTGGCCTGGTTGGGGCAGCACTGGTGGGTGGTCATGCAAAGCCGCGACAGCTCCACCGCCGGCCTGTATCGCTTCGATACGCGCTGGCAGGCCGAAGACGCAGTACCACTGCCCGAGAGTGCGCACCCGGGCCAGCCGGTGCCCTGGGGAGAGAAACTGCTGGTGCCTGACGCCCGCCGCGACATGGTGTACCGGGTGGCCGCAGACAATAGCCTGGAGGCGTCATTCAGCGAAGAGCCGATTGCCGCGGCGCTGCTAAATCGCCGATCACAGATCGAGCAGATCGAGTCCCTGCAAGCGGTAATCATGCTGATGCTGTTCTTCGCGACAACGGGCCTGTTTATCTTCGGTTCCGTGAAGTCCCTGCAGGGCAAGATCTACCAGGCCGTCAACGACACCGACGAGAAGGCCTTCGACATCGAGAGTGATTCCATCGAGTGGCTGGACCCGGGGCGCGACGCTCGCGCCCTGCTGCGCCGCTGCGGCTTTGTGCTGGGGGGTCTTACCTTCCTGTTGCTGGCCATGGCCATTATCCTCAAACCCGGCCTCGGCATTACCGTCGCTGCGCTGGTAGTGCTGGCGGGTGTGGGCGGCTACGGCTACGCGATCTACCAGTCCTGGGGTTGCCACCTCGGCCGCCTGGGCGACCAGCTCGTGGTGGTCGACCACAAGAGCACCTACCGGGTGGGCCGCGGGCCGCGCATCCAGTACGTGCACAACTATGTGATGATCGACGACGTCATCGTCTACCTCGGCAACCCGCTGTTGCCACAGTTCGCCGACAAGCCCTTGCAGCAGGAATTCGAGCCGATCGTGACCCGCGGCATCAAGGTCGATCGCACCACCCTGCGCCTGAAACTTATCAACAGCCGACACCCGATGTTGTACGGCAATGCGGGCCTCATCTTCTCGCTGGGGGTGGCGCTGATCATCCTGTTGTTCGCCTGAGCCTGTTCAGGCAAATGGGGTATGCTTGATCCATGAGTCGTGATCACCAGCCCCATGTCGGATTATTCGTTTCCTGCCTGGCAGACCTGTTTCGTCCCTCGGTGGCTTTCAGCGCCATCGAGCTGCTGGAGTCCGCCGGCTGCCGGGTTGAAGTGCCCGCAGCGCAAACCTGCTGCGGACAACCAGGCTACAACAGCGGCGCGGTAGATGAGGCCCGGCCCCTGGCGCGACAGGTGATCGAGGCCTTCGCGGGCTTTCCCTACGTGGTCGTGCCCTCGGGCTCATGCGCCGGCATGCTCAAACACCACTATCCACGGTTGCTGGCCGAATACCCGGAATGGCATGCCCGTGCCAACGACCTGGCCCAGCGCACATGGGAGGTGACCAGCTTCCTGGTGGAAGTGATGGACTATTCGCCACCGGTCTCCTCCCTGCATGGCCGCAAGGTGACCTACCACGATAGCTGCGCGGGCTTGAGGGAACTGGGCATCAAGCAGCAACCGCGCAAGCTGCTGTCCAGGGCGGGCGTGGACGTAACCGAACTACAGGGAACGGAAGTCTGCTGCGGATTCGGCGGCACCTTTTGCGCCAAGATGCCCGAGCTTTCACAGAAGATGGTCGACGACAAACTCGACAATGCCGCTGACACCGGCGCCGCGATGCTGCTGGGCGGCGACCTCGGCTGCCTTATGAACATCGCCGGGCGCGCCCGCCGCCGCGATCACGATCTGGAAGTGCGCCACGTCGTGGAAGTGCTGGCCGACCAGCTCGCCGAACCCGCCATCGGCGAGGGCGAGCGATGAAGCAGACCAGCGAGCATTTCCTGGAAAACGCCCGGGTCGCGTTGACGCAAACAGAGGCGCGCCAGCGCATGACCGGCCTCGGGCAGCTGATGCCAATGATGCGCGATGCCGCCGTGGCAGAAGTGGATTTCGAGGCCCTGCGCGAGCACGTCAAGCGCATCAAGGACCACACCCTCGACAACCTGGACCACTACCTGCGCCAGTTTGAGGAACAGGTTGTACTGAACGGCGGCCACCTGCACTGGGCACGGGATGCCGCCGAGCTCAATGCCACCGTGCTGGATATCTGCCGCTCGGTGGAAGCGCGCCGGGTCGGCAAGGGCAAGTCGATGATCACCGAGGAGACCGGGCTCACCGAGCACCTCGAAACGGCTGGCCTGCAGGTGACCGAGACCGATCTCGGCGAGTACATCGTGCAGATCGCCGGCGAGCCGCCCAGCCATATCGTCGGCCCGGCCTTTCACAAGTCTGAGCAGGAAATTCGCGAGCTGTTCCTGGACCAGCACAAGCTGGGCCGGCGGCGCCTGGAGGACCCGCCGGCCATGGTAGCCGAGGCACGGGAAGTGCTGCGTGAGCGTTTCCTGAGTGCCGACGTCGGCATCATCGGCAGCAATGCCCTGATCGCCGAGACCGGCCAGACCCTGCTGGTCACCAACGAGGGCAACGGTGACCTGGTGTCCACCCTGCCAAAGGTGCATATCGTCTGTGCCTCGATCGAGAAGCTGATGCCACGCCCGGAGGACGCGCTGGCACAGATTCGCCTGCTGGCGCGCTCGGCAATCGGCACCGCGGTCACCGCCTACACCAGCTTTTATTCCGGGCCGCGGCGCGCCGACGACCTCGACGGCCCCGAGCAGTACCACGTGATCCTGCTCGACAACCGCCGCACCGAGATTCTCGGCAGCAATTACCAGGATATGCTGGCCTGTATGCGCTGCGGCACCTGCCTGACTCACTGCCCGGTGTATATCGGCGCCGGCGGCCACGCCTACGGCTGGGTCTACCCGGGCCCCATGGGTTCTGTGTTGACCCCACTGCTGACCGGGCTGGAACAGGCCAGCGATCTGCCCAATGCCTGCACCAGCTGCGGTCGCTGTGCGGAGGTCTGCCCGGCCAGCATCCCGCTGCCGGACCTGCTGCGCGACCTGCGCGCCGAGGAAAACCACAACAAGATCACCCCCGCGCGCTGGCGCTGGGGCCTGAAACTGCACGGCTGGCTGGCACGGTTCCCCGGGCTCTACCAGGCACTGACGGGTGCCGCTATAGCAATCCTCCACCGCCTGGGACGGCGCAGCGGCGGGTTCTCACGCCTGCCGATGGCCGGCGGCTGGACCCAGGTACGGGACTTCCCCGCGCCCCAGGGCGGAAGCTTTATGCGCCAGTGGAAGCGACGGCAAAAGCAGAGCGCAGATCGTGGCTGACTCCGGACCCGGAATCCTCGCTGAGGTGCGCCGCCGCCAATACGGCGACGCCGATTCAGACAGCATCGCCGAGGACCTGGCGGCGCTCGGGCACACCCCCGTGCGCCCGCTTGATGAGGACGAGGTACTGGAGCACTTCCTGACCCGCCTCAAGACCAACCGGGTCGACCTGGAGGTAGCCGCCAGCAAGCCTGAAGCGGTGAAACGCATCGCGCGTTTTGTCTATAGGGAATACAACGGGTACCGCGCGGTAGCGGGCAATGACCGGCGCCTGGCCGCCCTGCCCTGGCGCGATGGCGGGGTGCTGGTACGGTTTGGTGCTGCCACGCCTGAAGATGCCGTGAGCATCAGCTATGCGCGCTACGGCATCGCGGAGACGGGCTCCATGGTGCTGTACTGCAATCGCGACAACCCGGCCGCCAACAACTGGCTGACCCGGGACCACATTGTGATTCTGGAATCTCGCGACCTGGTGGCGAGCCTGGAGGACGCCTGGACAGGCATTCGCAGGGATACCGATACCGAGGGCCTGCCGCGGGGCGTTACCCTGGTATCAGGACCGTCCAGCACCGGCGATATCATCGGCCACCTGGTGAAGGGCGCCCACGGCCCGCTGCGGCTGCGGGTCATTTTCCTGGGGCATGTGCCCGAGGAACTGCTCACCCGCGTCGGCTTTGAAACCCTGCCGCTCTAGCGTAAACCGTCATCCCCGCGAAGGCGGGGATCCAGCTTGTGTGGCTTGCGCGGAATCTGGATTCCCGCCTTCGCGGGAATGACTAGTCGACGGTAAACAGCTCTTCCAGGAAGTTGCTCAGCGACTGCCATGACCGGCGGTTGGCAGCCTCGTGGTAGACCGTTCCGAAGTCGGGATCATTGGCATCGGGATTGGTGAAGGCGTGCAGCGCCCCGCCGTGGCCGTGCAATTGCCAGTCTGCGCCGGCGGCATCCATTTCCTCGGCGAAGGCGACCACCTGCTCCGGCGGCACCATGGGATCGGCCCAGCCGTGCTCCACCAGCACCCTGGCGTGAATGGCCTTACCGGTGGGCTTTTCCGGTGGGCTGAGGATGCCGTGGAAGCTGCAGACGCCGGACACCGGCAGGTCGGCGCGGGCCATGTCCAGCACACACAGGCCGCCGAAACAGTAGCCGATGGCCGCCATGCGCCGGGGGTCGATTTCCGGCTGGCCCTTGGCCACGTCCACCACCGCACCCAGGCGACGCTGTAACAGGTCGCGGTCGTTGGTGAAGCGATTCATAAGCTCGAAGGCCTGCTCGGTAGTCTCGGCAATAACGCCCTTGCCAAACAGGTCAAGGGCAAAACCCACATAGCCCATCTTTGCCAGGTCGTAAGCCCGACCGCACTCGAACTCCTCGCGGCCGCGGAAGGCGTGCGACACCAGCACCGCCGGCTTGGGCTCCGACTGCATCTCGTCCCAGGCCATGAAGGCCTCCAGCACCTCTCCCTCGTGCGTGTATTCAACCAGCCGGGTTTGAATAGCCATATCGATACTCCATCCGTGTTCTTGTGAGCACCCGATATCTTCCGTATGTTTTGTGGCGCTTGCAACGCATAAGGGGGATTTATGCACCTGGCTTTCAGCTCCATGAACACCCTGGCCGACCCACCGCCGCCCGAGCTGGCCCGGGCTCTGGAGCAGCGCGGCTTCGAATCCCTGTGGTACGGCGAGCACAGCCACATCCCCTGCTCCCGCAAGACCCCGTACCCGCCAGGTGGCGAGCTGCCGGCCCCCTACAGCAAGATGATGGACCCCTACGTGTCATTGATGGCCGCTGCCGCGGCCACCACCACGCTCAAGCTCGGCACCGGTATCGCCCTGCTGATGGAGCGGGACATCTTCTCCCAGGCCAAGACCATCGCCAGTCTCGATCGGCTCTCCGGCGGGCGCGTGATTATCGGTACCGGGGTGGGCTGGAACGAGGAAGAGTTCAGCAACATCAACCCCCACCCCTTCGACAAGCGCTACGCGGTACTGCGGGAGACGGTGGCGGCCACCCGCGCCCTGTGGACGGAAGACGAGGCCGAGTACCACGGCGACTATGTCGACTTCGACCCGGTCTGGGCCGACCCCAAACCCCTGCAACCGGGCGGCCCGAAAATCTACATGGGCGCCATGGGGCCGCTGGGCATCCGCCACGCCGCGCGCTGGGCCGACGGCTGGTACCCGGTGGATATCGGCCTGCCGGACGCCGCCCAGGCTGTGAGCGATTTCAGGGAGTTGGTAGCGGAATGCGGCCGCAACCCTGAAGAGGTAGCAATCAACATCCAGATTATGGACACTTCCAATCTCGACAAGCTCAAGCTCTATCGGGATCTTGGCGTCGAGCGCGCCACCGTGGGCGTGGCCGTGGACATGTGGGACAAGCCGGACCAGGTGATGCCCATGATCGACCGCTTCGCGAAGCTGATCCCCGAGCTCAATGACTAGGAACTGGAGGAAACACACAATGACTCGACTACTGAGCACCCTGATGTGCGCCCTGCTGCTGGCCCTGCCGGCATTTGCAGACAGCAACGCCGAGAAACGCACCAAGATCGACAAGGAGGCCGAGCGCACCCTGGAACGCCTCTACAAGGAGCAGCCTGAAGTGCGCGAGATGATCAGCAAGGCCGAGGGCTACGGCGTGTTTTCCAACATCGGCGTCAACGTGATCTTCGTGTCCGGCGGTGGCGGCAACGGGGTGGTAGTCGACAATGACTCCGGCGAGCGCACCTATATGAACATGGGCTCAGCCGGCGTCGGCCTGGGTCTTGGCGTCAAGGACTTCCGCGGCGTGTTCGTGTTCCACAGCCGCAAGACCCTGGACAACTTCATCGAGTATGGCTGGGACTTCTCAGCACAGGCAGACGCCGCCGCCAAGAGCAGCGACAAGGGTGGTGAAGGCAGCGTCGCCGGCACCATCGTCGACGGTGCGACGATCTACCAGCTCACCGAGAACGGCCTGGCCCTGCAGGCCACGCTGCAGGGCACCAAGTACTGGAAGAGCAAGAAGCTCAATACCTACGAATAAGACCGGCGGCGTGCGCCGGCGGCTGGCGCCTTCAGCGCCGGGAAGTGCCGCGTTGCATGTTGTAGGACACCGAGAAGAACCAGATTTCGTTGGTGCCGTACTCACCGGTGAAGCCGGCCGCCGGCTGGAACGCCGAGTTATCCAACTCGGCGTCACCGTAGTCCGCATACACCAGGCTGTAGCTGATCACCGAGCCGTTATCGCGCTTGTAGTCGGCGCCCAGCGCGAAGCGGAACTGCTCGTCGATGGGCATATCGGCAGTGCGGTCCTCGTCGTCATCGATGGGGTTGGTGTCATAGGCGATCCCGGTGCGCAGGGTCCAGCGGTCATTCATGCGGTAGTCGACACCGACGCCGTAGTGATAGGTGTCCTGCCAATTGCGCTGTAGCGCGACACCATTGGTGCGCGTGGAAAGAAACACCTCATCCATCTGGCTCCAGTTGTCCCAGCCCAGTGAGGCGTAGCCTGACCAGCGCGCGTTGAAATCGTGGGCCAGCCCGAGGCGAGCAACGGTGGCCAGGGTCAATTCAGTGTTGACCCCTACCGAGCCGATGAACTCTGTCTGCACCTCGCCGTCGTAGTCGAACTCGAACTTGGAGGTCACGCGCCCACCGATACGAGTGTGCTCATTGAATTCGTAAGCGAAGCTGCCGGACGCGGCGACATGCACGTCGTCGCCGTCGATTTTTGCCCTGCCTTCCTGACCGGGTACCGGAGTTATCAGCGCCGGCACTGCAATTTCCAGTTCCAGGTCGGAGTACATCACCGGTACCGCCAGGCCTACCGACAACTTGTCAGTCACGCGATAGCTGAGCGAGGGCACAGCACCGATCACGAGGAGATTTACCTCCTGTGCTTCAAACCTGCCCACCCAGTCGTCGTCGTAGTCCAGCGCCGAACCGGTCAGGGCCAGGCCGCCGATACCAAAGGTCCAGCGGTCGTTGATAGGCCTTGTGTAATAAATGCTGGCGCTGGGCGTCAGTTCGCCGGCGTCGCCGCCATCGCCGGTGCCGTTCACGTTCGAGCCACTATCTACATCAAACTCCACCTGCGGCAGGATGACTCCGCCGGCCACCATCAGCTGGGACTGCTCATGCCGTGACATGGCCGCCGGGTTGAAGAAGGCATCGCTGGCATCCCCGGTGCCCGCCGCCTCACCCGCCGCGGCGCGGCCCATGGTGGGCTGGTTGTACTCGCTGAGCCAGAGGCCGCCGGCGCTGACCGGCAGCGATACCAGGGCGATGCTCAACGACAGCAGGGAACGAGACATCGATTTCACAGGGCTTCTCTCCGGCCAGGGTTTTTTCACAGCATAGCCGCAGTCGCCAGTCTCTGGCCAGATGGAGTGCCGCCGCCTGCGACTGCTATATTGCGTGAACAACTCTGATACGGAGAACCACATGCGCTTTCCTGCACTTTTAGTCACTGCGCTCCTCGGTGCTCTCGCCGCCCTACCGCTGCAGGCCGCCGAGGGTACGGTACTGATCACCGGCGCCAACCGCGGCATCGGCCTGGCGCTGGCCGAAGAGTTCACCGAGGCCGGCTTCGAGGTCATTGGCACCGCGCGTAAGCCGGCCAAGGCCACCGAGCTTAAGGCCACCGGCGCCCGGGTGGTGCAGCTCGATGTCACCGACGCTGCCAGCGTGGCAGCCATGGCCAAGGGTCTGGAGGGCGTACCCATCGATATCGTTATCAACAACGCCGGTGTGGCCCTGGACCGGGGGCGTGAACTGGCAGACCTCGATATGGAATCCGTCGAGCGCACCCTGGCCGTGAACACCCTGGGGCCGATCCGCGTGATGGCCGCGCTCTACCCCAATGTGAAAGCCAGTGATCGCAAGGTGTTTGCCAACATCAGCAGCATGATGGGCAGCATGGAGATGAACACCTGGGGTTGCTGCCTGGGCTACCGGGCCAGCAAGGCAGCCCTGAACAGCGCCAACCAGACCCTGGCGGTGGACTTTGGCAAGGAGGGCTTGACCTTCGTGGTGTTCCACCCCGGCTACGTACAGACCGATATGAACGAGGGCCAGGGCAATATAACCCCCGCCCAGAGCGCCAAGGGCCTGACCCGCGTTATCTCCGGGCTCAACGCCGAGGACAACGGCAAGTTCTACGACTGGCAGGGCAAGGAACTGCCCTGGTAGCTAGATAAAGCTGGCGATCTCCTCGAGGGATTTCTTGACGGTAGCGGCGCGCGGGATCATGGCGTTCGCTGCCGGATGCCCCACCACCAGCAGGATGTAGGGCCGCTCGTTGCTCGGGCGATCCAGAATCTGGTTGAGGAACTTCATGGGGTTGGGCGTGTGGGTCAGGGTCGCGAGGCCCGCCTCATGCAGGGCGTTGATCAGGAAACCGGTGGCGATGCCCACCGATTCCGCGGTGTAGTAATTCTTCTGTTTCGAGCCGTCCTCATTGACGCCGTAGCGCTCCACAAAAATCGCAATCAGCCAGGGGGCGATTTCCAGGAACGGCTTGTCGGCGTCGGTGCCCAGGTCCTTGAGGTCGTCGAGCCACTCGTCACCGGCCTTGCCGCCATAAAACTCCCGCTCTTCCTTCTCCGCCGCCAGCCGTATCTCGCGTTTGGTGGCGGGGTCGCTGACACAGGCAAAGTGCCAGGGCTGGTGATTCGCGCCCGAGGGCGCGGTGCCCGCCGCCCGCAGACAGCTCTCGATTACCGCGCGGTCCACCGGCGCATCGCTGAAATGCCGCACCGAGTGGCGCTGTTTGATCTGCGCATAGAAGGCCTCGGCGCGGGCCAGTGATTCCTCCGCTGACAGCGCCGGGCGCGCCGGCAGCGGAATGGGGTCGTAGTTGTAGTCCATGCAGGTCTTCCTTATCTCTGACCGGGAGCGTGCATGACGGTGGCGCGGCATGCAATATGGGCGGGATTTCACCGTGTTCTGGATTCGCGGGATACTTGTCTCAGGACAAGGACAGGTTACCAACTGTAGGCCAGCATAAGACCTATGACGCAAATCGCCCTGATCGGATCCGGTAAAGTCGGCGCCACCATCTGTGAACTGCTGCTGGCCACCGGCGACTACGACATTACGCTATTGGACAGCGCCGAAGCACAGCTGGGCCGGGTGCCGGACAATCCCAGGCTCAGCAAACAGTGCCTAGAGGTGTCGGACGCCGGTGCCCTTGGTGAAGCACTGGTTGGCCAGTTCGCAGTGCTGAGCGCGGGGCCGTTCCACATCACCCCCGGCGTTGCTGAAGCCGCAAAGGCCGCGGGCATTCACTACCTGGACCTCACCGAGGATATCGCCAGCACGCGTCGGGTCTGGGAGTTGGCCGAAGCCGCAGACAGCGCCTTTATCCCCCAGTGCGGTCTGGCGCCGGGTTTCATTTCCATCGTCGCCAACTGGCTCTGTGAGAAGTTCGACACCCTCGACACGGTGCGTATGCGGGTCGGCGCCCTGCCCCGCTATCCCACTAACTCCCTGCTCTACAACATGACCTGGAGCACCGAGGGCCTGATCAACGAGTACTGCGAGCAGTGCGAGGCAATCATGGACGGCAACAAAATCACCCTGCCCGCACTAACCCAGCGCAAATACTTCAGCCTCGACGGCACCCGCTACGAAAGCTTCAATACCTCCGGCGGCCAGGGCTCGCTGGCCGACACCCTGGCCGGGCGGGTCAACAACCTCAGCTACCAGACCATCCGCTACCCGGGCCACCTGGATATCATGCGCACCCTGCTGCTCGACCTGAAACTTTCGGAGCGCCGGGACCTGCTGAAAGACATCATGGAGTACGCCCTACCCACCACCTTCCAGGACGTGGTGCTGATATTCGCCACGGTCAGCGGCATGCGCGATGGCCAGCTCCAGCAGGAGACCTACGTCAACAAGGTCTATGGCCAGGCTGAGGAGGGCGCGCAGCGCTCGGCCATCCAGCTCACCACCGCCGGCGCCATCTGCGCGATGCTCGACCTGCTGGTGGAAGGCAAACTGCCGGAACGCGGCCTGGTGCGCCAGGAGCAGGTGGCACTGGAGGACTTCCTGGCCAACCGCTTTGGCCGCATCTTTACCCCGGAATCCGAACGGCAGTATTCCGTTACTGAAGAATAGGACCACCCCATGAATCAATCGATGGCCGATTTGCTGCCAGTCGTGCTTGAGCAGTTGAATCTCTCCAAAGTCAGGGGCGAACTCACCGTGCACTCCCCTATCGACGGCTCGGTGCTGGGTAGCGCACCGCAGGATACGGCGGCGGACCTGGAGGCCAAGATCAGTGCCGCCGGGGTGGCGTTCCGCGCCTGGCGCGAGGTACCGGCGCCGCGCCGGGGCGAGTTGGTGCGCCTGTTTGGCGAGGAGCTACGCGCCAACAAGCAGGCGCTGGGCACCCTGGTGACCATGGAGTGCGGCAAACTGCTGCAGGAAGGCCTGGGGGAAGTGCAGGAGATGATAGACATCTGCGACTTTGCCGTCGGCCTGTCGCGCCAGCTCTACGGCCTCACCATGCCTTCGGAGCGCCCCGGCCATACCATGCGCGAAACCTGGCAACCGCTGGGGCCGGTGGCGGTAATTTCCGCCTTCAACTTCCCGGTGGCGGTGTGGGCCTGGAATGCCGCCATCGCCCTGGTCTGCGGCGATCCTGTGATCTGGAAACCCTCGGAAAAAACACCGCTGACCGCTCTTGCCTGCACCGAACTGCTGCGCCGCGCCGCGGCGCGTTTCGGTGACGCCCCGGATGACATCGCCCACCTGGCCATCGGCGGCGCCGATATCGGCGAAGTGCTGGTACGCCACCCGGGTATTGCCCTGGTCAGCGCCACCGGGTCTACCCGCATGGGCCGCGCGGTCGGCCCGCTGGTAGCCGAACGTTTCGGGCGCTGCCTGCTGGAGCTGGGCGGCAACAACGCCATGATTGTTACCCCCTCGGCGGACCTGGACATGGCGGTGCGTGCGATCCTGTTCTCCGCCGTCGGCACCACCGGCCAGCGCTGCACTACCCTGCGCCGCCTGATCGTGCACCGCGACGTGCGCGCCGAGTTGATGGCGCGCCTGCAAGATGCCTACACCCAGATTTCCATCGGCAATCCGCTGGAGGATGGAGTGCTGGTTGGCCCGCTGATCGACGAGCCCGCCTTTGATGCAATGCAGGTGCTGCTGGATTCCCTGCGCGATGGCGGCCGCCCGGTCACCGGCGGTGACCGGGTGCAGGTAGCGGATTGTGAGCATGGTTACTACGTGCAGCCGGCGCTGGTGGAAATGGAATCCCAGGACGCCCTGGTGCGCACCGAGACCTTTGCGCCGGTGCTGTATGTGCTGCAGTACGACACCCTGGAAGAAGCCATCGCCCTGCACAACGAAGTGCCCCAGGGCCTGTCCTCCTGCATATTCACACGCGACGTGCTGGAGGCGGAGACCTTCCTGTCAGCCGCCGGCAGCGACTGCGGTATCGCCAACGTCAATATCGGTCCCAGCGGCGCGGAAATCGGCGGTGCCTTTGGCGGCGAGAAGGAGACCGGCGGTGGGCGCGAGTCCGGCTCGGACGCCTGGAAGGCCTACATGCGCCGCCAGACTGTCACCGTGAACTACTCCACCGAACTGCCGCTGGCCCAGGGCATCGAGTTCGGCGCCGGCGACGGCTAGACCATCCGCGACCCACATTCCGGTACTATTGCTCGCGTCATGGAAAACGCCCTGCAGGAAATTCTCAAAGACGACCTGAGCCTGTTCGCCATCCCGCTGTACCTGGCGGCGATTGCACTGGAGGCCATCTGGTCGCGTCGCCACCAGCTCGGCTGGTACCGGGCGCGGGACACCTTCGTTTCACTGAGCATGCTGGTCGCCGCCGGCCTGGTGGAACTGCTACCACGCCTGGTCGCCATCTTGCTGATGATTGTCCTGCACGACATCAGCCCGCTGCGCGACGTCGTCGATCGCCAGTGGTGGGCGTGGCTGCTGCTGTTCTTCCTGGATGACTTCAGCTACTACTGGTTCCACCGCGCCAATCACGAGGTGCGGCTGTTCTGGGCCGGGCACGTCAATCACCACTCTTCCCGGTACCTGAACCTTGGCACCGCCCTGCGGCAGGGCGTTGGCGAGCGTGTGCACAAGTTCCTGTTCTGGCTGTGGCTGCCGCTGCTGGGCTTCGACCCGGGCATGATCATCACCATGATCAGTATCAGCCTGTTCTACCAGTTCTGGATCCACACCCAGGGTGTGCGCCGCCTGCCCGCCTGGTTCGAGTTCGTCTTCAACACCCCCTCACACCACCGCGTGCACCACGGCTCCAACGTGCGCTACCTCGACTGCAACCACGGCGGCGTGCTGATCATCTGGGACCGGCTGTTCGGGACTTTCAGCCCGGAGGTCGATGAAGAACCGGTGGTCTACGGACTGACGAAGAATATCGACGGCGACAGTGTGCTGACCGTGCTGGGGCACGAGTATGCCGCCATCTGGCGGGATGTCAGGCGCGCCGACAACTGGCCGGACCGCCTGCGCTACCTGTTGCTGGCGCCGGGCTGGAGCCACGATGGTGAGGACCGCCGCGCCCGGGTACTGCGGGCGCAGGCAGCCGGCGGTTAGGCGCTCCTCGCAATAATGCGTCCTTCGTGCTTGCGCAAGTTAACCGGGTAGGCACTCTGCTGGGCGAGACCGGTGACGCGGTCATAGCGCTCGTGGGCGGGGATCAGGGCCTGCACGTTGGTGCCCTTCTCCTCCACCGGGCGATCATCAGCCGGGTCGCCCCAACCATGGGCGATGCCGAGGGTGCCGGAGGCGACATCTTCAGAGACCTCGAGGATTCCCTCCTGCTGGCCAAAGCCTGAATCGACAATCACGCACTCGCCGTCGGCAAAGCCGTGGGCCGCCAGGTCCTCGGGGGAAATCAGTACCGGGTTATAGGGCCGCTTCTTCTCGGCGCGCGGCAGGTTGTGGCCGGTGGTGCAATACACCTCGGGCATGCGGTAGGTGATGGCGCGGAATTCGAAGTCCTTGTCGGGGCTGTAGCTGCCCGCCACCGGCATCGGCTCTGCGCGCACTTCCCGCAGCTCCGCCATCGGCTCCGGGTTGCCTACGGCGATGCGCCGGTCGGCGTGGCCGATCATGTTGGGGATCACCCCGCCCACCTCGGTCTCGCGGTCACCGTACAGCTTGCCGCTGGGGTTTTCCTTGAGGTCCTCGAAGGGCGTGCGTGAATTCGCGTTCAGCGCCTGCATGATCTCCTCGGCCTCAGGCTTGCGGCCCTCCGGCAGTCCGGGGATGGCAGCGCGAATGCCCAGCCGCTCGCCGATTTCCCAGAAGAAGTCCCACTCCTCGATGGTGCCCTCCGGCGGCTCGACCAGCTTGTCGGTGTACTGCATGAACGGCTGCGGGTAGAACATGTTCATCATGTGCGGGATGTCGTTGCGCTCGAAGGGGTGCTTCACCGCCATGATGTAATCGGCATAGCGCGCGGTGGCCGACTCGAACAGGTCCAGGCACACCAGCAGGTCAAGGCTCTTCAGCGCCTCCACCGTGCGTTCGGTATTGCTGAACACCAGCGCCGGGTTGCCGCCGTTGACGATCAGTGCCTTCACCTGGCCTTCGCCGGGCGTGAGGATTTCGTCGGTCAGGGTGTTGGTGGGCATCTCGTTGTAGCCGAACAGGCCCGACATGCCGCGAATACCGCGAATCCGCGACACCTCGCCACTGAAGGTGGGAATCGGCAGCGGACCCATGTTCTCGGGCAACGGCTGCGACAGGGCACCGGTGATGCGAGTCATGCCACCGCGGCGATCATAGCGGCCGCAGATCGCGTTGATCACCCACACCAGGAACACGCACAGGTTCTGGTGGGCAGCCATGTGCAGGCCGGTTCCGGTCTGGGCGGCACCGCTGCTGGCAGTGGCAAACACTTTCGCGCCCTCGATGATAGTTTCTTTCGGCACCGTAGTGCGGGCTGCCGCGTAGTCGAGGTCGAAGTCGACGACCGAGGCCTTGAGTTTCTCGAAGCCAGAGCAGTAGGCGTCCACATAGTTGTGGTCATACCAGTCGTTGTCGATGATCACCTTGATCATGGCCGCCAGCAGGGTGGCATCCTCGCCGGGCTTTACCTGCAGGTGCACATCGGCCCGGCGCGCCACGTCGCACTTGCGCGGGTCGATCACCACCAGCTTCATGCCGTTCTTGAGGGAATTCTTCAGGCGCGTCGAAGGGTTCGACTGGGGCATGGTCCACAGGTGCGACACGGTCGGGTTGGTGGCCACGTACATGGCCACCTCGGAATTGTCGATATCGGGCGAGCCGAAAGGCATGGGCGCGCCGAACAGCCAGCCGGTGGCAATCGACAGGGCCGGCGAGTCGATGGTGTAGGAGGTGTACATGCCGCGGGAGCCCAGCGCCTCCAGCCACTTGCCGACAAACCAGGGGCCGCCGGCGGCGGTGCGGTGGCCGCCACAGCCGGAATACACCGCCACCGAGTGGGGGCCATGCTCGGCAATGATCGCCTTGAGGCGCTCGCCAATCTCATCCAGGGCAGCCGTGGTATCGACGTGCTGGAGCTGACCTTCCACCCGCTTCTGGCAGCTCAGCAGGCGCTCCGAGTGATTGATGCGGTCTACTTCACTGCGACCCTTGGGGCAGGTGTAGCCCTCGGAAATGGGGTTGTCGTGGTCGCCGCGGACATCCACGACCTTGCCGTCGTCTACATCCACTTCCATACCACAGAACACATGACAGAAACGGCAAAACGTCTTCTTCGTCTCGACAGCCATTATTGTTATCTCCCGGTCGCGGCTCGGACCCTGGTTGCGTAGAGGGGTCGCAATAACCTAGCAAAGGGCTCAGGTAAAAACAATCAGAACTGACTGTATTTATCTTGACATTCTGTAATGATCATTCCATTATTCGTGCACTTTGTCATTGGACCAGACACCATGCCCAGACCGGTAAGCATCGATCGCAAGCAGGCCTTCAGGGCCGCCCGCGACCAGTTCTGGCGCTGCGGCTACACAGGCACCTCGATGCAGCAACTGCTGGGCGTCACCGGCATGGGCGCCGGCAGCTTCTACTCGGCTTTCGGCAGCAAGGCCGCCCTGTTCGAGTCGGTCGTAGACGACTATGCCCAGTGGTCGGCGGCCCGGTTCGACGCGGTGCGCAGCC
>JAAUXY010197787.1_pt1 | contig 22346 bp, 14 predicted proteins | sample 7278121 | NCBI WGS metagenome assembly JAAUXY01 (sample SAMN14350117, study PRJNA611818) | marine sediment metagenome | isolation source: surface marine sediment (1.8m) | place: French Polynesia: Moorea | collected 2018-08 | reverse complement strand
TGCGACGATAGTGTTCCGCACAATCAGCAAGCCGGCTACTACACCTTACTTTTGCATTGGGGCAATGTACCTCCCCGACAATAGGGGGCCGTACGTACCCAAGCCTTCGACCCTGTTGCAAAAAAAACCCCGCCAGTGGCGGGGTCTTTCTCGTGCGAAAACGACGGACGATCAGTCAGAACTGGAGTCGTCGTCGGAACTGGAGTCATCGTCCGAGTCGTCGTCCCTCCGTGGCGGCACGAACCATTTCCCGGACGCCGCGCTTCGCCACACGTCCCGGAAGCGCTGGCGGACGTTGTAGTAGTCGTTCGTCAGCCAGCGCCCGAGTATGTTCGCGTACAGCGGACTGCCGAGCACGCCACTCTGGCCGCCGGGCAGGGTCGTTCGTCCCTTGATGCCACGTGCCGCGCGGCTCGCCACGCCGACGTAGCGGCGCGCCGGGCCGCTGCCGAACATGAAGTCGTTGCTGCCGTCCGCGCGGGCGGAGTGACTCGAGGCATCGACGACCCCGAAACCACCGTCGACCGCCAGGCCCGGAAGATCCGGGAACGAGGCAGGAAACGCGCCGCCGGCCGGCGGCGTGTCGAACGGCGGGCCCAACAGCGAGTCGAGCACGATGCGATGCAATCGCCCCCAGCGATAATCGTTCTGGTCGCTCGAACCGCCGAACGCGTCGTCGAACTCCGGACCGGCCAGGAGATTCAACGCATCCTGCAGGCTCTTGAGAACGAGGATGTCGCGCCGCGCTTCCGCATCGGCGACCCCGGCCACGTTGAAGAAATTGAGGCCGGACGCGCCGACACCGGCTTGCGTATCGAACGTGTCGAACAGGTTACGCAGTGCGGTCATGGTCAGGCTGCTGGGCGGCTTCGGCATGTTGAAGGCTTCGAGCACCGGGTCGATCGTGTTGCCGATCATCTGCCCGCGCCAGACCGAGTAGATCGTCGCCGCGACACTGTGTTCGATCTCCGACGCGGACGGGTGGCCGCGCTCGCCGTCATCGTCGCTGGCATCGTAGCCTTCGGGTACGCCCGTCGGCGTGGAGTAGTCCCAGTGCTCCAGCCGGCCGACCGCTTCGGCGACGCGTGGATCGGAGGCGAGCCCTGCCAGCAGCGGGTCTGCACCGCTGAGTAGTGCGTTAGCGAATGCGTCGAGGATCAGCGGCGTGAACACCTGCGCATCGAGCAGTTTGACGTCGGCCTGGATCTCTTCCATGTCCCTGCGGCTCAGCGGCCCCCGGGCAAGTCGATCCTCGAACTCCTGGGTGATGCGTCCCGCACGCGTGCCGATCGCATAGCCCGGGTTCAGGTAGAAGATACCGCCACCGGGCCGCAGCTCGTTGAAGGCATTGTTGTCCCGCGTGTTTCCGGTCGGGTCGTTGTTGGCGTTGACGATATAGCCGCTGACCGGGTTTATGAGCTTCGGCATTTCGTCGAACGGCAGGATCTCGAAGGGCACGGCCTGCTGCGGCTGCGGGTTGCTGACCGGCAGCCACTCGTTGCCGCCGGTGCCTTTACGGATCAGGTACGGCGGCGCTCCGTCGATGAACCCGGCCTGCAGGTCCTCGCGGATCGGCATCTCGGCACTCGTGAAGTAGGCGATGTTGCCGTAGGTATCGATATACGCGAAGTTCTGAGAGCCGAAATCGAAGAACTGGAGACCCTCCTGGAAATCGTCGAGGTTTCTCGCGAAGTTCAGCTTGCGGAACGCATCGAGTTCACGCGTGGGGCTGAAGCCGGTGTATTGAACGCTGAGCGCCGTGCCCGACGTCAGGTCGATGTTGATGATAGGTCCGTTGTTCCGCCGCGGCACGATCAGCGTTGCAGGCGGGATGAACACGCCGCCGACAACGCTCTCCGGCGTCGCGATCTCAAGATTGTCGGTCGCGCCGTCGCCGACGACGTTATAGCGGAACTGTTCCGGTATCGGGATGACGGGCTCCGGGCTGCCGAGATAGATGGTGCTGAGGCCGCTCGGCGAGCTCGCATCCGGAACAACCTGCTCTTCGAACGTATCGGTCACGTCCATCGGGTTGACCGTGGAACCCCAGGTTATGCGCCGGTTCTGCCCCTGCACGACATACGGCACACCGGCAAAGCTGACGCCAACCACGTTCAGGCCGCCACGCCAGGCCCATAAGTGATTCTGCAGAAACGTTGCCGGCGTGTTCAGTGCCAGGTGCGGGTCGTTCGCGAGCATTGCCTTGCCGCTCGCGCTGCGGCTCGGGGCGACGACCCATTCGTTGCTGCCCTGCGGCTTGTCGGTCGACTTGAGCGCATTCTCGAGCATCGGGATGCCCTTTACCCTCTTCATGTAATCTTCGGCGAGCTTCTTCACGGCAGGGGCCATCTTCCTGCCCGCCTGCCTGGCGCTGGCGGCTTTTCTCGCGCCAGCTGGTTTCGCGCTCAATGCCGCCGGCGCTGCGGCGGCCAGCGAATCGGGGATGGTCGCCGCCGGATCGAAGGGTGCTGTGCGATACAGATCTTCGAAGAACAGCGCGGCGCCGTCGAAACCGGCTGCCGCACCAACACCCTGGTAGGTGAGGAAAGCCTGGGTGTTGCCGACGTCGAGGTCGAATGACAGGCCGAAGGCAATCAGCTTGCCGATCGCGACGCTATCGAGCGGAGTCCACGCATCGGCCTGCGTGATCTCGAGCACGCCGTACTCGGGTGGCAGCGGCCGGGTCGCCAGGTAGTAGTTCACCCCGTCGGCATAGGCTTGCAGCCCGGCCCGCAGTTCAGGCGACAACGCTGCCAGCGACAACTCCGCGGCACGACGCAGCCCGAAGGTTCGCAGCTGGACGTCGCTACCGAGCGCGGGTTGGCCCAGCAGCTCTGCGAGCGTCCCGCTCGCCTGCCGCCGCGAAGAATCCATCTGGAAAAACCGGTCTTCCGCGTGCAGGTAGCCCTGTACGAAAATGACGTCGAGTTCGTTCCTGCCGATGATGTGCGGAATGCCATCGACATCCCGGATGACTTTTACCGGAGCCTTCAGTCCCGGGACTTCCATGGGCCTGGCGACGGCGCTGGCGGCGACTGCAAGAAGCAGCAGCATCGCGAGTACGCGAGCGTGGTTTAACATATTATTCCCCTCGGTTCGCACGTGAACGTTTTCTTCTTCTGTGCTTGCAGATCATCTTAGCTCACGCGCAATAGCGTGCAAGCGGTCAATCCGGCTGTGCAATGAAAACGCCGGATGATCCGCAGACCATCCGGCGAGGGGTGTGCCCAGCGAGAGGCCAATATCCCCGGATAGCCCACCCCTCGCTGGTCACACTGTTTTGCGCGCTAGTTGTCGGCAGCGCCGTCCAGCACCCATTGACGAATCAGGTCGATCTGGTCCTGGCTGAGCGGTGCCCTGCCCAACGGCATGCGGTTGGCAACAATGCCGCTCCCTTCGACTTTGCGAACCAGGTAGCTGTTGTCGGGATCGCCGGGCTCGATCCGTTTCAGATTCATCTGTACGGCGTCGACGTTGACGATGTTGGACCAGGAATCGCCGGCGGTCAGCAACAGGCCGTCGGGCGGGTTGCTGCCCGAATGACAACCTGCCGACGCGCAGCTCGGCGTGAAAATCTCTTCCTGGATCTGCGTCAGCGTCGCGACGAACACCGGTTGTTCGACTTCGAAAGCGGTTTCGTAGGTGCCGCCGGGCTGGCCGTCATTGTCGCCGTCGAGCGCGATGCCGCTCACGTCGATAACGCCGTCCATGCCGCCACCTGATAGCGCTACGCGGTACACGTCATCCGCAGACTGTGTGCCCGCAAGACTGATCTCGATCGAGTTGCCGGTCGCCAGGACGCCGGCCGGCACGATCGGCGTTTCATTGCCGTCGCCAAAACTGCCATCCATTCCGCTGGCTTCGACGGACACCGACTGCGGCGTCACGGATGCGGGAAGCGGTTCGCGATTCAGCGTTACGAACACCGTGTCGGGCAGCCGCTCGACCCTGGTCGCGTTCGGCGGGTCGACCATCGTTACGACAAACGCGGAGGAATCGACGGGAGCCGATGACGCAGCCGTCTCTATCTGCCCGCGCGCCACGCCATTCGGAGCGGTCGGCGTTTCGACCAGCACGTACAGGGTGCGGTTGTCGAGATTGGCGCGAAGCGTATCGTCGATCGCGACATCGTTCAGTAGCCAACGATGACTGTTGTCGAGGTCCCGCTCGAACGACGCGAGCATCGGCCCGACCTGGCCGGCAGGAGCCTGGCGCAACGTAGCGTTGCTCGAGTCCTGCAAATCAAACAGGTTCAGGATCGAAGTCAGTGAGTCATCGTCAATCGTGGTCATCAAGCGTCCCACCGTGCCAGCAAAAGGACCGGTCGACGCATTCATTACGATCTGGTCGTCCCGGATATCCGTGCGGACGAGTTCCATCCCGTCCGGAAGGTGCTGACCACGGATTGCGCCCTGGGCGAGTGAGGGGGTCGTGAACTGCACGTACAGCTCGCCGTTCGACACGGCTGCGAGCAGCTCTGCAGAAGCGCTACTGGTTTCGAGCAACCAGTGTGCTGGCGACACGGGATCCTGTGCCAGCGTCTCGAGGGTCGCCCCGTCCGCCCCTGCAAGTGCGCGGTGCAGCGATCCGCTGTCCGCGTCCGCGAGACCTTGCAGCCGCGCATGTGCCGTGATTGTCGAGTCGTTGCGATTCATCGTTAGCCATGCCGTGCCTGAGCCGCCGGAGTCGCTGCCGACAGTGATGTCCGCCGGCGAGAGTTCGATACGAAGTACGTCCACTCCCTGTGGCAGGATCTGCCCGCGAAGCGCACCCTCGGGATTCGTAGCCGTGGTAACGAGCAGGTACAACGCGCCGCCCCGGAGATCGCTGACATCGTTGGCCGTGAAGGGCTGCGCGCCAAGCGTCCAGCTCGCGGCTGACGTGCCCTGCTGCAAGGCGTAGATCTCGATGCCCTGGTCGCCGGCGTGAGCTCGCCGCAAGGACACCGAATCGGCGGTCAATCCGCTCAGGGTCGCACTGATCTCGATCTGTTCGTCCGTTGAGTTGTGGCGGACGACAGCCGTTGCGGTGCCCGGTTCGGCAGACCCCGGCACGACGCTTGCGGCATCCAGGACCAGGTTGTATTCCGTGATGACGTCGGCAGGAGGAGCCGCCGGCGGAGTCGTGCCGCCCCCGCCACCACCGCAAGCAGCTAATGCGGCGACGACCAGGGTCAGAAAGTACCGTTGAGCCGGCGAACCTGTAAATTTGTTGATGATAATCATGACATTGGCCTCTTGAGTTTGTTGAAACCGGTCCGACCGGAAGTCGAGCCGTTGAGGCCAATCGTCGCGATCAATGGCGTGATGATCGTGATCTGGCAGTGATTTCTGAATGATATTTGAGGGTCCGTCTGGCAGTATCGACGCGCGACAGGGGATTCCGCATTGAGCGAGCAACGCCAACCGCTACCCAAAGTGTTCTCCGTCGGCGACTGGCTCATCGACGGTAACGCACTCACGGCGAGCCGCCGTGGGGAGTCCCGACCGCTCGAACCAAAAGCCCTGCAGGTCCTGCGGTATCTCTGCGAGCGGCACGGGGAACTCGTAACGATCGACGAGCTCATGGATTCCCAGTGGGCCGGCACGGTCGTGACGCCGAACGCGGTCAGTCGCGTCATTGCCCAGCTTCGCAAGGTGCTCGATGACGACGCCCGCAACCCGAGCTACATCGAGACGGTTGCGCGCACGGGCTATCGCTGCATCGCGCCAACGTCCGAAGCACCTGCGAAAACGGCCAGGCGGCTGCCCGCCGCCGCCATCGCGGCGGGTATCGCCGCACTGCTGGCGGGCCTGGTATACCTGTGGCCGGGCGAGCCCGCCGAGCCCAGCGTGGCAGTCTTGCCGTTCCAGAACATGACCGGCAACGTCGAATGGGACTACATCGCGGACGGAGTCGCAGAGGAAATCATCAATACACTCTCGCGCGTGACCGAGTTGAGGGTGCGGCCGCAGATCCAGTCGTTCGGCTATCGCGGCACCAGCAAGGAGCTTGCAGAGATTGCCCGGGAGCTGGACGTCACCTACCTCGTTTCCGGCAGCGTCCGCATGAGCGGACAAAACCTGCGGCTGGCCGCGCAGCTGGTTGATCCAGTGAACGGCGAGAACGTGCGATCGCTGACCGAGGAGTACGGCGTGCTGGAACTGTTCGAAGGACAGGATGCGGTTTCGCTCGCGGTGGCCGACGCGCTGATCAAGGTTGCCGGGCTGCCCGACCTCGAGCCGGAGCCAGCCCGGGCGAAGCCGGATCCCGATGCCTACGACCTGTACCTGCGCGGTCGCCACGTCTGGCACCGGCGCGGCAGTGAGCCCTTGCAGCCGGCTATCGACTATTTCCGCGAGGCCGTGCAGATCGACCCCGAGTTTGCCCGCGGCTGGGCGGCGCTCGCGATGGCCTACCTGACCTATCCCAGTTACTCGCCGCGCGGATACGCCACCTGGTACGACGCAGAACCGGCTGCCGAGAAGGCGCTGTCCCTGGATCCCGGTATTGCCGAGGCTTACAGCGTACTCGGCACCTTCGCGCAGACGCGTTTCGAATGGAGCAAGGCGGAGTCGCTGTTTCTCGAAAGTATCCGGCGCGACGGACAAAGCGCCACGGCGCACTACTGGTATGCCGAGTTTCTCGAGACGGTGGGCAGACATGCCGAGGGTGTCGGCCACCTGCAGCGCGCGCTGCAGCTGGACCCCACCTCCCGTCCGCCGCAGCTCATGCACGGCATTACGCACATGAACTTTCGCGATTATCCCCGTGCTGCCGACCTGCTACTGGAGCTGTGGCTATCGGGACACACCTCGCAACTCAGCTGGACGGCCAACTTCATCACGGCTGTTTACGGCGGCGACGCAGGCTATGCGGACGAGTGGATCGGAGCGGGTCCGGCTGATGACGATTACAGGGCACTGCTGCGGCGATTCGTCGACGCGAAACTGCGAGGGCAGCAGGACACGGCGCTGATCGAAGACATTGCGAATTTCTACTGGCGCCGCCCCGACTACCCGTTGGGTACATGGATGCTGGGCCATCTCGGTGGCTACGAGCGGACGTTCGCGCTGGTCAACACCCGGCTCGACAACGGCAGGCAACTGGAATTGCGCGGATTCTGGGCGCCGGAAATCGGTACACGCGAGCAGCCGGAGTTCGTGGAGCTCCTGCAGCGCGTCGGGCTCATCGAGTACTGGGACGCCGCGGGTTGGGGCAGCGTCTGCGTCCAGAGCGACCAGGGCGTGGATTGCTCGGGGCAGCATATGACCCCGGCCCTGCTGGAAAGCCTTCTCTCCAGCGATACATTGCCGTGATGTCGCGCCTGTGAAAGGCCTCCTGACAGAACTACGCCGCCGCAGGGTGTTGCGTGCGGCAGCGTTGTACATCGTCGGCGCCTGGATCGTCATCCAGGTGGCGGGCGAGGCGTTCGATGCCTGGGGCATTCCGGAGCAGGTCCTGCGCTATATCTGGATCGCCGCGATCCTGGGTTTTCCGCTGGCGCTCGTATTCGGTTGGCGATACGACATCACGAGCGGCGGCATCGTACGCACGCGACCGGCGGACCCGTCGACGCCGGACGACACATCGTTAAAGCTGATCGACTACGCCGTGCTGGCTGCGCTCGCGATCGTCCTCGCATTGATTGGCTATGGCCTGGCCCGGCAGGCTGCCGACGCGCCGGCAGGGCCTGTCGATCTGAAATCCATCGCGGTACTGCCGTTCACCAACATCAGCGGCGATGACGCCAACCGGCCGTTCACGATCGGCATCCACGACGACATCCTGACGCAGGTGTCCAAGATCAGCGAGCTCAAGGTGATTTCCCGGACGTCCGTCGCAAACCTCGACGAGACGGTTACCGTTCGTGAGATAAGCGAATTGCTCGGTGTATCGACCGTTCTCGAAGGCGGCGTGCAACGCGTGGGAAACCAGCTGCGCATCAACGTCCAGCTCATCGATGCAAGCACGGACAATCACATGTGGGCCGAGACATACGATCGCGAGCTGACCACCGGCAATATTTTCGCGATCCAGAGCGAGATTGCCCAGGCCGTGGCGGTCGCGTTGCATGCGACGCTCTCCGTTCGCGAGCAGAAGAGTCTCGACAAGATTCCAACGCAAAACTTCGAGGCGTATGAAGCGTACCTGCTGGGTCGGCAGCGCATGGCGCTGCGCGCGATACCCGCGCTGCAGCAGGCGCAAGCGAGCTTCGAGCGCGCTGTCGAGCTCGACCCGGACTATGCGCTGGCGCATGTCGGGCTGGCCGACTCCCTGCTCTTGCTCAACAACTACGGCGCGTTGCCGCTCGACGAGGCCGTCGAACGTGCGGAGCGTCTGCTCGAGCGTGCGCTGGAGCTCGATCCCGAGCTTGCCGCCGCGCACGCCTCACTGGGCCTGAGTCTTGCGCGCCAGGCAAGAACAAACGAGGCACAGGTCGCGTTCGAACGCGCGGTCGCGCTCGACCCGAACTACGCGCCTGCCTATCACTGGTACGCCGACACGCTGTACAACGGAGCCAGGGACTTCGAACGCGCGCTGCCATTGCTGCAACGCGCTCGGAAACTGGACCCGCTGTCGCCAGTTATCAACGTCTCGCTCGGTGAGGTGTACCAGGGGCTTGGCGAATTCGACGAGGCGCGCGCGCTCGCCGAGAAAGTCCTGGAGCTCGAGCCCGAGTACCCGGGTGCGTATCGGCTGCTCGCGGATCTCAATCGTTTCGCGTTCGGGCGACTCGATGAGAGCATCAAGTGGTATGTCCGCGAACAGCGACGACGATCCGGCCAGCCGCCTGCGATTATCGGATTCAGCTACCTCGATCTCGGCGACGACGTTCGCGCTCAGGAATGGTTCGAGCGCGCCCTGGCTGACCACCCGGATTCGTTCTGGACGACCGCAGGGTTGAGCCAGCTGCACCGCTACCGAAACGAAGCGGAGGAGGCCGTTCGCTACGCGGAGCAGCTGCAGCAGGTGTTCCCCGGCAACAACACGACGCTGGTAACCCTCGTCGATTTCGATCGTGACGAGAGAGTTCTCGAAATACTCGCCGAGCTGTTTCCGGAGTTCGTTTGCAGCGAAGCCGCCATTGACCGCAGCAATTTCTTCGAGGCCATCAACGTTTCGCTGGCAATGGAACGAACGGGCGATACCGGGTGCGCGGATCTCATTCTCGGCGCCGCGCTGGAAGTCGTCCGCGAGATTCCCCGGCTTGGCCTGTACGGCTACGGCATAGCGGACGTGGAAATCTACGCGCGCCAGGGCCAGACGGAGCTGGCGCTGACAACGTTGCGCGAGGCGATCGACGAGGGCTGGCGCGCCTGGTGGTGGGCGCAGGGCCTGGCGAGCCCGCACAACGCGAGTATTGCCGACGACCCGCGTTTCATCGAAATGATGAACGAAGTGCAGGCCGACCTGGCCCGGCAACTCGTCAACGTGCGTCGAATGGAGGCTGAAGGAGAGCTCGACATCTCACCAGGCCCGTAGCGAAACATCCTCGAAACGCACACAGTACCGATCGGGCCGAAATCGCCGGGGCGAAGGCGCTTCCCGAGCCGGAATATGCCATCATTGACATCTCTCAAATGCTCCAATACCGGAGTTCTCAATGACTATTCACGGTCTCATGAGTCTGCCCACGTGGGCATACATCGTTGTTACGTTCGTGCTCACACACATAACGATTGCGGCGGTCACGATCTTCCTGCATCGGCACCAGGCGCATCGCGCGCTCACCTTGCATCCCGCCGTGAGTCACTTCTTCCGGTTCTGGTTGTGGCTCACGACCGGGCAGGTTACGAGGGAGTGGGTTGCCGTGCATCGCAAGCACCACGCCAAATGCGAAACGCCGGATGATCCGCACAGCCCCCAGACCCGGGGGCTTGCGAGGGTTCTGTTCGGCGGTCTCGGGCTCTACCAGGCGGAGTGCAGGAACGCCCGGACAGTCGCGGACTATGGCAACGGTACGCCGGACGACTGGATCGAGCACAACGTTTATACGCGCCATCGCAACGTCGGTTTGTGGTTGATGCTCGCGATCGACGTCGTGTTGTTCGGCTGGGTGGGTCTCATCATTTATGCCGTGCAAATGCTGTGGATTCCCTTCTGGGCTGCCGGCGTCATAAACGGCATCGGGCACTACTGGGGCTACCGGAATTTCGAGACGCCGGACGCGTCCCGCAACATCGTGCCGTTCGGTCTGTTGGTCGGGGGCGAGGAACTGCACAACAACCATCATGCGTACCGGCAGTCGGCGAAGCTGTCGAGTAAATGGTGGGAGATCGACCTGGGATGGATCTACATCCGGCTGCTCGAAAAGGCCGGTCTCGCCAGCGTGAAGCGCGCTGCGCCAAAGGCGGAATTCGGCCCTGCAAAGACGGCAGTGGACCTGGAGACGGTCAGCGCGCTGCTGCGCAATCGTTTCCACGTGCTGAAACTGTACGGCTCCCAGGTCATTCGTCCGGTGCTGAAACTGGAACTGAGCGGCGAGTATGCCCGCAGACACTTGCGGCGATACCGCAAATGGCTGACCCGGGAAGACGTGACCCTGAACGTCCAGCAGCGCCAGGCCCTGGAAGAAGCGGTCGAGGAAAGTGCCGCACTGGCGGTTGTCGTTGAATTCAAGCAACGCCTGAAGGCCCTGATGCAACCCTCCGTGGAGGGCGCGGAAAGGCTTGCGCGACTCCAGGAGTGGTGCGCGAATGCAGAGGCGACCGGCATCCAGGCGTTGCACGAGTTCGCAACGCGACTTCGCGGCTACAGCATGCGTCCAGCCTGAGGTCAGGCTCGTCCTGTCCTGCCGATTACGCAACGAAAATCGGTAAAAGTCCCGATTCTCGCCGCGCGGCGAGCCGAGTACCGTAGGCGCAAAACAACGGAATGGCGCCTCCATGAAACCCGGAATCCTCGTCTCCAGGCATGTTTTTCCCGAGGCAATCGAGATTCTCGAACCGGTTGCCGAGATCCAGTACAACGACTCGTCGGCGGGGCTGTCCCCAAAGGACCTGCGGGCCGCCGTGGCCGGAAAACGGGCGGTCGTCTGCCAGCTTACCGATCGCATTGACGCCGCTTTCATGGACAGCGGCAAGGACCTCGAGGTGATCTCGAACGTCGCTGTGGGCTTCGATAACATCGACGTTCCCGCCGCGACCGAACGCGGCATCGTCGTGACCAACACGCCGGGCGTGCTGACCGATACCACGGCAGACCTCGCGTTCACTCTCATGCTATCTGCTGCCAGGCGAATCTGCGAAGCGGATCGATTCCTGCGCGCGGGTCGATGGCAACAGTGGGAAATCGACATGATGACCGGTCACGACATCCACGGTCACACCCTCGGCATCTACGGCCTGGGCCGTATCGGCCAGGGCATGGCCCGCCGCGCGAGGGGCTTCGACATGCGCGTTATCTATCACGACGCCGCGCGTGCAACGCCCGACCAGGAAAAGGAGTGGGGCGTCGAGTACGTAGAGCGCGAAACGCTCTTCCGCGACGCCGATTTCCTGTCGATCCACGTGCCATTGAACGAGCAGACTCGACACGCGGTGGCTACGGACGAGTTCGCACTCATGAAGCCGAACGCCGTGCTCGTCAATACGTCGCGCGGGCCCGTCGTCGACGAAAAAGCGTTGGCCGATGCCCTCGAGCGGGGCCAGATTGCGAGCGCAGGACTCGACGTTTTCGAGGAGGAGCCGATCGTCGAGCCCCGATTGCTCCGCTTGGAGAACATCGTCGTCGTGCCGCACATCGGCAGCGCCTCGATCAAGACGCGCACGCGTATGTGCACGATGGCCGCCGAGAATGCCGCCGCCGTCCTGACAGGGCAGCGGCCCCCGAATCCCGTTAATCCCGAAGTACTCTGAAAGGAGTCACACCATGACTGCCGTTGAAGCCGCAATCGCTGAACCGAAACCCGTATTTGCCAGGCGCGTCGAGCTCATGGGCACCGAAGCGGCCTTCGGATTCGGCTCGAGGATTCTCGAGGTCGAGGCGAACGGGGAGCGCGTCATTCGCGCGAATCTCGGCCAGCCGGATTTCCCGCTGCCGGCGCATATCGCCGACGCGGTGATCCAGGCGGTCAGGGACGGCCAGACGACGTACTGCGATCCGCAGGGCCTGCCCGAGCTCCGCGCGGCGCTCGCAAAGAAGATCGCCGCCGATCGGCATCTCGACGAGATCGATCCGGAGCGCGTCGTCGTCTATCCCGGCGCGAGGCCGTCGATCGGCTTTGCCCAGCAGGCCTACTGCGAACAGGGTGACGAGATTATTTACCCGACGCCGGGTTACCCGCTGTACGAATCCTACATTCCGTATGTCGGCGCCAAACCGGTTCCGATTCACCTGCGCGAAGACCACGGGTTCTCGCTGACGACGGAGGAACTGGAGCCGCTGCTTACGGATCGCACGAAACTCATCTACCTGAACTTTCCGTCGAACCCGACCGGCGGTGTCGCCAGCCGAGAGCAAATTGCAGCACTGGCCGAGTCCATACTGGAACACACGCCGCCGAACGTGCGCGTGTACTCGGACGAGGCCTACGAAGCGATCGCGTTTGACGGTGAGAAAAACCATTCGATTGCATCGGTACCAGGAATGGCGAGTCGGACAATCATTGCGTCCGCGGTTTCGAAGACCTACGCCTGGACCGGCGGGCGCGTCGGCTGGGCCGTGTACCCGACCGTGGAGGAGGCCAAGGTTCATCGCAACCTCAACATCAACTACTTCGCCAGCATCCCGCCGTACAACCAGCTCGGCACGGTAACGGCACTGGAGTCGCCTCTCAGCGAGCCCGCAATCAAGGAGATGTGTGAAGCGTTCCAGCGGCGGCGCGACCTCGTCGTAGACGGGCTCAACAGGATCGACGGTATTCGCTGCCAGAAGCCGATCGGTGCGTTCTACGTGTTCCCCAACATCGAGGATGCGGTAGAGCAGCTCGGCGTCATCGACGCTTACAACAAGCTTCCGGATGACGTACGGAAGAACTCGAGTCCCGCCACGTTGTTCCAGCTGTTCCTGTTGCACAACTACCAGGTCGCAACGATGGATCGCCGCTCGTTCGGCACCATCGACAGCGAGGGCCAGCACTTCATCCGGATATCCGTCGCCACGGCAGCCGCCGATCTCGAGGAGGCGGTACGCCGCATCGCGGTCGCGGTGACCGACGAGACCGGCTTCCGGTCGTTTATCGAATCCGGGGTCAGGCTGACGCTCGACTAAACCTCGACTTTCTCGAAGAAAAACTACGGATAAATTCGATTTACCCGAAGTTTAAACTGGGCGAGACTCTGCGCTCCAGTCAAAAGCGTGGAGACGTAACGTGGATCTCAATCGAATCATCAAGGGACTGTCGAGCAGCGGAGCTGTATCCGGATTCGCCGGCGGTCTTGCCGGCAGTGCGCTGGTCGGCGCCGTCAGCGGCAAGAAAGGCAAGAAGGTGGCGAAGGGCGCGCTGAAAGTAGGTGCGCTGGCCGCGGTCGGCGGTCTTGCGTACACGGCGTACCAGCGCTACCGGCAGAATGCGCCGTCGTCGGACAACGCATTGCCGAATATGACGCAGCAGCAGTTCGAGGCGGTGACCGAGAGCCCGGAGGGCAGCGGGTCGATTTTGCTTCTGCGGGCGATGATTGCTGCGGCTGCGTCGGATGGCCACATGGACAAAGACGAGCAGAATCGCGTCTTCGACGAGGCCGGCAAGCTCAGTCTTTCGCAGCAGGAAAAGGCCCGGTTGTTCGACGAGCTGCGCAATCCGCGCGACATGCAGCAGATTGTCGCGGAAGTCGGCAACCCGGAAACGGCTGTCGAAGTCTACGCCGCATCACTGATTGCAATCGACGAAGATCGCCCGGAGGGGCAGGCGTATCTTCGCGCCCTGGCGATGGCGCTTGAACTGCCGGGCGATCTCGTCGACTCAGTGCACGAGCAGGTGCTCGCGGCCCGGCAGGAAGCCGTGGCGGCCTGACGGGTCGCTCAGGGCTCGCCTGAGTACACCCTGACGTAATCGACTTCCATCGTGACTGGAAACACCGTGCTCGCATCCGGCGATCCCGGCCAGTTACCGCCCACGGCGACGTTGAGCAGGATGTAGAAGTTCTGATCGAACGGGGCCGGGAACGGTGCGCCTGTCGAAGACCAGGCGTTCTGCATCAGGTACATGACGCCGTCGACGTACCAGCGTATTTCCGTCGGGTCCCATTCGACGGCGTAGACGTGAAAGTCGGTCGTCACGTTTGTCGGGACGACGTATGCTCCGCCGGTATAGGTATTGCTGGGCCACTCACCGCCGTAATGGATCGTCCCATGCACGGTGTTGTTACCCCGGACCCCGAGGTTGACGGCTTCGAGGACGTCGATCTCGCCGGATGCCGCCCAGCCTCCATACGCGAAGTCCTGCGGCAGCAACCAGAATGCCGGCCACAGTCCCTGGCCTCCCGGTAAGCGAATTCGCGCCTCTACCCGACCGTATCGGAACGCGAACCTGTCGCGCGTGATGATTCGGGCCGAGGTGTAGTCCTTGCCATTGGAGGTTTCTTCCCGCGCAGTGATGACCAGGTTGCCGTTCTCGAGCAATGCACTGTCCGGCAGGTACCACTGCAACTCGTTGTTGCCCCAACCCGGGATGCCGTACTGAGAGCCATCGCCCTGCTCGAAGTACCAGGAGGACGGGTCGAGCTGAGCCGCATCGAAATCATCGCTCCACACCAGCTGCAGCGTGTCGCCGGGCGATACGGGCGAGTTGTCGGCCGTCGTCAGCGTCGGGTTGTCGATATTGACGTTGGTCGGCGCCGGCGGGGGCGGATTCGGCAATGGCGTCGGCTGCGGAAGATTGCTCGGCGGGGCCGGCGGACTGCTGCTGCCGCCGCCGCAAGCCGCGAGGCCCGCAAGTGCCGCCAGCAGCGCGATAAGTCGAAGTGACACTGTCATCGGTTCCTTTCAAATACGACGTTGCCGTCAACGATTGTCATCAGGATGTTTCCGTTCAATAAGTCGGAAGGGCTTTCGTCCGAAAGAACAAACGGATCGATATCCATGACGGTCAGGTCGGCCCAGCGGCCAACCTCGATGATGCCGGTAAGGTCTTCGCGAAAACTCGCGTACGCCGACCAGTTGGTATAGGCGCGCAGCGATTCGTCCGACGTGAGCCGCTGCTCAGGATACCAGCCGCCCTCGGGCTGCAGGTTCTTGTCCTGGCGGGTAATGGCGGAGTGCAGCCCGTAGAAGATGCTGTGATCGGAACCCGGGTTGTCGGAATTGAACGTGATGGCCGCGCCGGTCTCTCGTAATGTGCGCCATGCGTAGGCGCCCCGGATTCTCTGCGGGCCGAGTCGCTGCTCCGCCCAGGTTTTGTCTTCCATCGCGTGCGGCGGCTCCATCGATGCAATTACGCCGAGCTGGCCGAGCCGCGCGATGTCATCGGGATGCATAACCTGCGCATGCTCGATGCGGTGGCGATTGTCGCGGGACGACGGGTCCTCTTCGAATACCGCCTCGAGGATATCGAGCGCTTCGCGATTGCCCGCGTCGCCGATCGCATGAATCGCGACCTGGAATCCCGCCTTCATCGCCTCGGCGTTCAGGCCCTGGTCGAAACCGTAGCCGTCGCCGCTGACGCCGCGATGGCCGGGCCGATCCGCGTAGTCATAAAGCAACCTTGCGCCGCGCGATCCCAGGGCGCCATCGTAGTACGCCTTGACCGTGCGGGTAACGAGCATGCTGTCGTCGTCCGTATCCGGGCCCTTTTCGATCCATTGCCTGATGAGATCCTCGTCTCGCAGCGACAGCATGGCGTAAACACGGATCGGCAAGCGGTCTTCTTTCTCGAGTTGCTCCAGGACACTCATCGCCCTCGAGTCGAGTCCTGCGTCGTGCACGGCGACGTAGCCGTCCTTGGCCATCTGCTCCAGCCCGATCAACACCTGCTTGATCAGCGTTTCGCGCGACGGCGGCGGAACGATGGCATCCAGCATCGTGGTTGCGCGATTCAAAAACAAACCGTTCGGTTCGCCGTCTTCGCCGAGCCGCATCTCGCCGCCAACGGGAACTTCGCTGTCCGCGGTGATGCCGCCGGCATCCAGTGCCGCCTGGTTGGCCCAGGCCGCAAACCCGTGCAGGCTGTCCAGGAATACCGGGTTATCGGGTACTGCCTCGCTCAGCAACGCCTTGTCAGGGTAGCGATTGGCCCAGGCGCCTTCGTCCCAGCCGCCGCCGATGATCCACTCTCCGGCCGGTACCGTCGTTGCGCGCGCTGCGACCCGGGCAACCGCTTCTTCCTCGGTGGCAACGCCGGTCAGATCGACCGTATCGAGTTTTGCGCCGAGCCCGAACACGTGCGTATGCGAATCGACCAGGCCCGGAATGACGGTTGCGCCGGCGAGGTCGACGACGCGGGTCGTCCCACCGCGGAGCTCCAGTGCGTCCTTCGTGCTGCCGACGAATACGATCTCTCCGCCACTCGTCGCCACCGCCTCGGCATCCGGCCGCCATCCGGCATCGGCGCGGGGCGCGTCCGCTGCGATCGTGCCATCGGGGCCGGGTTCGCCCCAGTTGAGCGTGTAAACACGTGCATTCGTAAGGATCAGGTCCGCGCCACCCGCGTCGCTGACCTCGGCCCGATCCGGCGCGCAGGCCGCGAGCAGAACAACCAGGATCGCCTGAAGCAGGTATTTCGGATGTCCCATATTGAACGTGTCGCAGTGCAGCCCAATTCCAATTATACGAGGTCTATCCGCGGTGATAACAAAAGGAGGCGACCATGAAATCTGCAATGCTGTTTACCGGGAGCGGGCCCATCGTCATCATCACCTCCCACGATTCCATACTGGATCCTGCACTGCTCGAGAAGCTGGAAGCGAAAGGCATAGAGCGCTTCCTGGCTTATGAAGTACCGCTCGATCTCGCAAAGTCGCGCTATGGCGGGCATTTCTCCACCGTCATGAACGACTTGCACGAAACCGACGATCTCAGGGTACTCGACTACAACGGCGAGCGCGCGTTTGCGCTGTTCCGGCTCGATGAACTCGGTAAGCCCATCGTCCACGAGCCGGCGGCAGCCGCTGCCTAGAGGCCGGCCCAGGTCTGGTGCACGCCGTTCGCCACCGTGTAGGTCGGTGAGCGGTCGTCCGTATCCGCAACGAACGCGCGAAGCGACCCGGCAGAGGCAATGCGGCGGAGCTGGCTCGTCGTCACCCGCGCGCCGTAACTCGTGTAGTGCTCGACATCGAGCGCGAACGGATCCGATGCCGTGATCTGCGACCAGTTCGTGAGATCGAGCGTCATCGGCATCTCGTCGACAATCAGCACGATCTGTCGGACGTCGGGTATCCCGGCGCCCGTGATGCGCCGGTCGATGCTGCTGCCCACGGCAAACCAGAGGTAGGTTCCCGGCCCGTCAGGACCGCTCACCCGAACCGGTGCGGCGTACAGGTAGTCCTTGCCGACCCGCGACAGCGCCGGTCGTTCCGCTACGAAGCGCGTCGGTTCGATCGTGCTGGTCATCGACTCGCCCGAGCGCTCGTCAATTAGCTGCGTATACGGCGACGACGAGTGGCTGGCGCAGCCGCCCGAGAATACAAAAACACAGGCCAGTAAAGCCGGGACGGTCCTGGTCATCGCTAGAACTCCCACCGGTAGCTGGCGCTCACGAATCCGCCGAGGAGTTCCTCGGTGCCGTCCGTGGTGAACGGATCGATTTCCAGCGGCGGCAGTTCGCGGTTCGACCATCGACCGCCCGCCTCGAAGTCGACCAGAACGTTGCCCCAGCGCAGCAGCAGGCGAAGGGACGGCTCGATGACAGTCTGCGCCGAAGCGTCGTCTCGTTCGTGCCGCGTTACCTCGATGCGTGGATTGATGCGCAAGCTGCGCGAGACCGGCAGACGCGAATCGATGATCAGGTGCGTGCTGTCTCTCGACGAGAGTGCGTCCTGCCGGAGCGACACAAACAGGAGGTCGTTGCTCAGGAACAGGCTCGACGCGACCATCGTCGCGTTGAAGAACAATTCGTTGCCCGTGTCGGGGCGCGCAGCGACCCCGCCGGATTCCTCCGTGGCCTCGAGCCGACGCATGGTTGCATCGAAAGAGAGGTCGAAGCGCTCACCGAGGGGCATCGACAGACCGGCGGTATACGTCTGGCCTTGTGCCGTCCGATCTCTTGCAAGGGTGCGAACCTGCGCCTCCGTCCAGGTCTCGAGCAGTTCGTCGACGCTGCTCACCGACTGACCGTTCAAGGCGTTGCGGGTCGTCAGGAAAGGCTCGGCACCGACGTCCAGCCGTCCACTCAGCGACCAGCCGTTGTCCAGCAGCCACGTTGCGCTGACCAGCATCGAGTTGAGGACGTTGTAGGACACGTCGAAGTCCAGCAGCGACAGCACCGACAAGGCATCCCCGTTGTAAAGGATTTCACCGCCAATGGCCTGGCGATCGGCTATACCGTCGACGAACTGCTGCTGCGTGAACCCATTGGCCGAAATACGCCCGTCCCACAAATCCTCGACCCTTGCACTGGCGGCGTAGAAATAGCGCTCGCCGCCGGAAACGAAGCGCGGCGAATCCACGGGCAGGCCGGCGCTTGCGCTGAAGAACACGTCCGGTCGCCACTGGTAGCGCACGCCAATACCGTCAAACCGGTTGAGCACGCCGTCATCGCGACGCGTCTGCCGGCCGGCCCGCGCCTGGACGCCCAGCTGCTTGTCGTACACGTCGACAAACGCATTCGAGACCCACCCGATGTCGCCATTGCGATCGAACTCGACCAGGTTGAACTGGTACGCGCCGTTGAAGCGGCCGACGACATCGAAACGGTCGCCGCGTCGATTCGCGGACAGGTCCGCGAGCGTTACGACCCCTGACGAACTGACCAGGTAGTTGCCCTCGTGAACGAGCTGTTCCTGGTTGCGCCAGTAGTTGACGCTGACGCCGCCGTGCATTTGCCAGTCGCCGTCGACGGTCGCAGACACCGGAGCAGAAGTCTCGGCGGTGACGGACGGCTCGATTCGCGTCGCGTCGAGCGATCGCAGTCGATCGGCCACCCGGGCCTGTCCGATGTCGTCCGGGAATTCGGCGAGGAACGCCCGGTACTCGGCGACGGCATTCGCTGTCCTGGCGCTGCGCTCGAACGCGATAGCCAGCATTTCACGCGCTTCGGAGCGGTGCTGATGTCCGGCGACTTCGAGCACGCGGGTGTACGTTCGAATGGCGTCCGCATAGCGGCGTTCGAGCAGCGCGGCGCGGCCGTCTGCCATGAGCGCCGCCAGCTGCGGCTCGGTCAGCGTCGCGTCCTTCAGAACGGCTACCGCCGTCTTCTGGTCCTGGTTCGCCTCGCGCAGATCGCCCGCAGCTCTTGCGGCCATGGCCTCGTCGGCATCGACGAAGCGAACCCAGGCGTCCGGGAAAAGCCCGCGAAGACCATCGACAACCCGTTCGGCGTCGTCCTCCGAATCGAAAAAACCGAGCTGCAAGCCGTACCAGGTCTGCCCGTTGACGTGAAGTTCGCTGCGATAGGCGAAGTGTTCGGAGCCGCTCGTCGACAGCAGGCGTTCCGCCTGGCCGGCGTCGTCGAAGACGCCTAGCTGCACGACGTAATCGCCGGTCGTCGAAGGCGGTACGTTGACACGTGTCGATGGCCTGGCTGCCGCTGCCGCGGGCCTCGTGGAGCGGGGCCTCGGATCCGGGAGCGAGCGTGGCGCTGCCCGCGCCTGTTGCGGAGCGTCGACGGCCGCCGGTAATGCCGCCGGCAAAGTGCTCGACGGCACGGTCGTGTCGACGTGGACCTCTATCCAGCCGACTGAGTGCTGCCGGATGTCGAACTTCTGCGGTTCCTTGAACCGCAACAACAAATAGGTGTCTCGCGGATTGAATCGTTCGAACACGACTTCGGAAACGTTGCCGAGATGCAGGCTCGTTGGCGCGTAGGTTTCGGCGACGATTTCGTCGAACAGCTCATTGCAGTCCGGCCCGAGCGTGACACGAATGCGGACTTCGAGGCCTGCGTCGAACGGCGAATGGTCGACGTAGCGCATCCTGCACGCGGGCCATATCTGCACCGTCGTTATGCCCTTGACCTTCGAAAGCAGGATGTTGTCCAGCGCAACGTTCGCCTCGGCATGAGCCAGGACCGGCAGTGCTGCCGCGAGCAGTGGCAACCAGAATTGCGCGCGGCGGACAGACATCAGAAGGCCACCGTGTTGTGGCAGGCGTCGCACTCGGCCGTTGTCGGAACGTGGTCGGCATCCTTGCCGCGGGCCGTTACACCGTCGTGGCAGCTCGAGCAGATGCCGAGCGCCTGTGCGTGATCGATACGCAGTACCGGCGCGAACGATACGGTCAGGTGACAACCCTGGCACTGGTCGGTCGTAAGCGGGTGATCGATCGGCTTGCCGAATGCCGTGTTGTTGTCATGACAACTCGCACATTCCCCATAGGTCTCGTTGTGATCCATGCGCTCGAGGGGAATGAAGCCACGTGTCGAATGGCATGCCTCGCATCGCTGTGTCGTGTTGATGTGGCGCGCAGGCTTGAACGTTGCCGTTACGATGCCGCCCGGGGAATGGCAGTACTCGCATTGCCTGAGCGTGCTGGCAAAGTTGCCGCGGCGATGGCAATCGCCGCAGTTCGCGGCGACGTGCGCGCCGTCGAGCCTGAAGCTGGTCGAGTCGTGATCGAAATTGGAGCGGATGGCGGTTTGCGACAGCACCGCACCGGACCAGAAGATCGCCATTAGCGTGCATACGGCAGCCGTCAACAGCGCGCGATTCGACAGAGCGTTCACGGACGACGCCCCGACAACGAGTCGACGTCGCTCCATGTCGACGTCGAGTGACATTGATCGCAGCGCGACCCGAACTGGTCATTGTGGACGTCGTCGGATGCGTGGCAGCCACCGCAGGTCGACGGCACATCGGCCGCCGACGCCGACGCGTCGGAGTGGCAGGCGTTGCAAGCGAGGACCTCATGACCACCGTCGAGCGGAAACGTCGTGTGAAGGTCGTGATCGAACGCGGTGAGCGTCCAGTTGCCGGTGTTGTGGCAGCTCGTGCAGTCGTCGCCCAGCGATTCGCCGTGCGGATCGTCCTCCGCATGGCAGGCGACGCAGCTGCTTGCTGCGTCGTGGAAGCGGTTGCTTGCGTGACATTCGCCGCAGGCTACCGTGGAGTGAAGCCCGGTGAGCGGAAAGCCGGTGAGGTCGTGGTCGAAGCCGGTGACAGGCAGCCATGCCGTCTGCTCGTGACACGCGGCGCAGTTATTGCCGAGCTGCCCCGAGTGAGAATCGTCGATCGCATGGCAATCGCCGCAGGATGCCTCGACCTGGCCCATCGTCGCTTCCTTGTGGCACGTGGAACAGGCCAGTTCCGTGTGCGCGCCGGCCAGTTCAAAACCGGTGGCCGCATGGATGAACGATGTGTCCGGCCAGACGGTCGGCTGATGACAACTCTCGCACTCGTTGCCGTTTCGGCCCTGGTGATCATCGTCCACGACATGGCAGTCACGACAGGCCTCGATAAACGTGTCCTTGAAGTCTTCGCGCTTGTGGCAGTCCGTGCACTGCAGGCGGTCATGGCCGCCGCTCAGTGAGAATCCGGTCGTGTCGTGGTCGAAACGAATCCCGCTCCATGTCGACGTCGAGTGACAGTCACTGCAGATGTCGCCGTTGCTGCCGGCGTGCACGTCATCCACGGCGTGGCAGCTCGAACATCGCTGCGGCGTGGGTAAGAAGTTGTTGTCGCGATGACAATCGTTGCAGGCAACGTCGACGTGCCCGCCTGTCAGCGGATAGTCCGTCTTGCTGTGGTCGAAGGTGGTGTTCTGCCAGTCCGTGGACGTATGACAATCCTGGCACTCGGCGCCAAGGCCACCGCGGTGTGCGTCGTCATCGCGATGGCAGTCCACGCACTCCGCCGGCGCCTCGGACCAGCCTTCCTCCGGCAGGTGACAGCTCTCGCAACTCGCAACGAGGTGCGCGCCCGTCAGCACGAAATCGGTCCAGCGATGGTCGAAAAGGCCCGCGTTTATGGCAACGATGTCGGCGTCCCTGCCTTCGTGGTCGGTGTGGCAGACGATGCACTCGTTCTGACGTGCGGGGTCGAACCTGCCGTGGAATCCGGTCCTCGACGTACGATCCGCACCGACTTCCTCGTGGCAGCTCGTGCAAAGCTCCGCGACGGCCCTGTCAGAACTCCTGTCGTGGCACGCCTCGCAGTCTTCCTCGATATCGGCATGACCCTCGATGACGCGACCGGGCATCAACAGCTTCTCGAGGCCGGAGGCAACCGCCAGGTCGGAGACTCCGCCGAGCAACAGCACGAACAGGAAGACGTGAGTGCGGAATCTCATATCGAGTACGTGTGCACCGCGATCACGTGCACAACGGCCGTGACCAG
>JAAUXY010055044.1_pt1 | contig 22363 bp, 14 predicted proteins | sample 7278121 | NCBI WGS metagenome assembly JAAUXY01 (sample SAMN14350117, study PRJNA611818) | marine sediment metagenome | isolation source: surface marine sediment (1.8m) | place: French Polynesia: Moorea | collected 2018-08 | reverse complement strand
TTCCGATTTTGGCTGCTACCTATTATGTGGATGCCGCCGGTGGAAATGATTCCAACTCGGGTACTTCACGCAATGATGCGTTTCGAACCATCCAGAAAGCCGCTGATACCATCTCGCCAGGAGATACATGTCTGGTTTTGGCCGGCTCTTACGATGAACGCGTTCGAATTGTAAATTCGGGCGAATCCAATCTGCCCATACAGTATATCGCCGAGGGCAGGGTGATTGGTCAGGGGTTTACCATAACGGCCGACTATATTCATGTCGTCGGCTTTGAAGTAACCGATAATGTTGATGGACCAGAAGACGGAAACGGGATTTATGTTGTGGGCAGCTATTGTGAGATAAAAGAAAATTACATCTACGATGTGGCGCGCCAGGGAATCCGGTTAGATGCTGATGATCCGGATTCCCCCTCAACCCGTAATTGTTTGGTAAAGGATAATATTATCGTACGGGCGGGGCAAGCCGGCATCGATATCTACGGTCGGAATCATATCATCGAAAACAATGATATCAGCCATACTTTGCAATACACACCCCAAAGGCCGAATCCACCGTATCCGGATGCCGATGGATTGCGGTTTTTCGGCAGCGGCCATATTATCCGGAAGAATTATGTGCATGACATCCTTTTGAGTGATAATGGCAATGTGGATCCTCATATTGATGGCGCCCAAACCTGGGGACCTGCATATGACATTATTTTTGAGCAGAACTTTTTTGATATACCGGATGATGAAATGCAGGGATTCATAATCACAGAAACAAACTCTCCGGTTAGGGACATTATTGTCAGAAACAATATAATTCAGACATTTCGTGGTTTGAATGTAATTGATTGTGAAAACATTACGATTGCTAACAACACATTTAAAAGCAAGCTCTCTTATGCCGGCGGCAGCGGTTATGGCATTGAGTTACATGATTCGCCCAACGGAAGCGTGATTAACAATTTATTTTATGACACCGGCCGTAATATCTATCCGTATCTAGACCCAGATCCTCCGTCTGAAAGCGGTTTGGAAGTCGGTTACAATTGCCATTTTATGAGTAATGGAATTGCACCTGCCGGAAATCCATGGCCAAATGACCTTTGGCAGGTCAATCCGCAGCTTGTAAACGTAAGCGATGATGATTTTCGTCTAAAATCAAATTCTCCTCTTATTGATGCCGGAATGGAAGTGGCAGATGTGCCTGATGATTATTTAGATTTGCCCCGGCCACAGCAAGCCGGCTATGATATTGGTGCATATGAATATGGTTCCGAATTCGAATCTGGTGATGGTGGCGGCGGTGGCGGCGGAGGCGGGTGATTTGTTTCTGCTTTGGCCGGCGGGTTCCGCTGGTAAAATAAAAATGAAAAGATCTAAGGGCTAAAAAATAAGCAATGAGTGCTGAGGATTGAGAACTCAGTAAAAAAGTTACGCTGAAAATCTATTCGGAGTGAACCCATCAAACCAATATAACTGATTAATGAAGCCTTCCCACTAACCCCATAGAGGATTTGTCTGGCATGTAAAAGGCAGGGTCAAAGAGTGCCCCTGCCTTTTTCATTTTGTTGATGGTTTTAGCGATGCCGCATGATTTTATTAAAGACATAGATACACAGGCTGGCCAGCGCAAGGCAGAACAATGCATAAACGAGCAGGTGCCCGAGCACCGAGCCGCCTGAAACTGATGAAATAAAGCAACCGCCACCACCTCCGCCGCCACCGCCGGAGCCACTGGGGGCAACAGCGGCTTGGAAACCCGAAAAATGGAAAACCCGGATTTCAATGGTGGGTGGATCTGTATCGTTATGGTTCATCCGGCTGCCGGGCAATACCAAACCCTCGCCACCGGGCTGCACGTTCCCGGCGGCATCCATCGCCAATACCCAGCTGTTGCCGTCGTAGTAATGGACATCGAGACCACTGACATCTTCATACCCGGGGCAGGGGATCAAAATTTTGACCGGATTATCAAATACGGCTGGGGGTTGCAGGTTCATTGGGATACCAACACCGGCGGCACCTGTAACCGACGGGACCTCTTCCAAAGGCCCGAATATCGGGGTTTGCAGCTCATTGCTGTCGAAAATGATCTTCGCCCCTGTCAGCTCACCACTGATCACTTCGATACCGTCATCAAGGCTGTCTCCCAGGTCAGGGTCATCTAAGGCAACCGGAGCGCTGTCCGGCAAATTATCGGGTTCCCAGGCTTCATCGGCTTGCACTTCGGTCTCCACATTAAAGTCAAAGCTGGCTTGAGCCATGTCGTAGGCCGTATAATCGGTGGCGTCGACTTTGACATTTACCTGACTGTCAAAGGGAAGGTTTTGTAGACCGGCGCTTTCTTCGCTGCGGTCGTACACCACCCACATGCGGGTAACGCGTGTGTCCGGATCGGTGGTCAATTTTACCCAGCGCACGGTACTGTGGGCCAGGTTGCGGGTGTAACTTGCATTGATGCCGTCTGCGATGGTGAATTGCACACTGGTGTCATCGGTCATGTCGATGCCGTTTGCGGACTCGAGCAATACCGCCACCGTCGTATTATACGGTACCCGCTGGGAATCACTGATGCCGGCGTTATGCTCGGGGATGGTGTCTTTAACGAAAAAGGGCGCTTCGGCTGAACTGCGCGGATTGGTGCGTATTGCGTATTCTTCCAAATTGGTGTAGCCGTCGCTGTCCTGATCGGCAGTGCTGTCATCCTGCGATGGGTTCAGACCGTTTGCTAATTCCCAGTCGCTGGCCATCCCGTCGCCGTCGTCGTCGTTTAGCGTGATGGTGGCAGGTGTCACCGGATTTCCGGCCAAATCGGTGATGCCGCTGACGGTGAGAGTAAAAACCTCATATGCCGGAATGGACGCCATCGACAGTTGATATGTTGAGCCGCCCAGATCGGCGATATCATCATCTTTGGGATTGACCGAAGCAAAATTCATTGAGGGGCTGAAGCTGTAATGATCTTCTGCGGCCGCGCCCTGCATATCGGCTTCGTCATATGTGACGGTGATCGAATCGGCAGCAAAATTGATCGTCGGAAATCCCACGATGGAAGGTGGATTCGCTTCGGCGGTTGTAAACATGGCCGCCAAAGATGGGTTGGCATCATCGGGTCTATTATTCGGTCCGTTGCTGTAAGCGTCTGTTGAGCCTACCATGAAATAATAATCGGTCTCCTGTGTCAGACCGCTGAGGGTGATGCTATGACTGGTTACCAGGGCTGATTGTGATTCCGTATTCGGGTAAGCGTCCCAGCTTGTGCTGGCCGTGCCATATTGTACCTTACTATCAGACGGGATGTCGGTGGTCCAGGTGATCACGGCAGTGGTTTCGGTAATGGCGCTGACCTGGACGCTGGATACTTGAGGAGCTGCCAGAGCTGCGGCGGCATTGATGCGGCCGTTGGTTGCCACTTTGTTGTTCAAGTTGAATTTTAAATCGACACTGTTTTCAATCAGCGCCTTGACCTCAATATGTGTCAGCGCCGGGTTGTGCGCCATAATCAGCGCTGCCAGGCCAGTGACATGCGGTGTGGCCATAGAGGTGCCATCTTTGTACGTATACTCCGTCCCGCTGTAGACACTGGAGGCTGCTGTAATCTTGACATCGTCGATATAAATTCCGTCGGCAACATCGCTGCGGTCGGAAATAAACCGAAAACGGACGTAAACGCTGCTGCGTCCATCATAGACTTCCAGATCGGCCTCGATAGTTGTCCATGAACTAAAAGTTCCCGAAACGCCATTGTACAGTGCTGAATCACCCGGTAGTTGAAAACTGACCGGATTCCAAGTGGTTGCATTTGTGGATGCCTCAACCCATAAAACATCTGAGCTATCCGCAGTTCCATAAATCTTAAATTCCAGTTTGGATGCCGTCTGGTTGGTGAGGTTCACCGCCGGCGAATATACCCAGGAATCGGTGTCGTTTAGATAACCGGCATTTGGGCTATCGGTTATGGCATAAAGTCCGGAAGCTGCCTGCTGGTCAGTCGCATTCCATGTATTGTTGGTGCCGCCAGTGGTCCAATCGCCAATGCTGTTGTCATTAAAATCGTCTTCCCACACCGTCTCGCGCCCGGGAGCAGCGCTGTAGATATGGGTTCCCGGGGCCGCCACATCCACCGAGGCGCTACCGTAATTTGAAAACCCGGCCAGCTGGTCGTCTTGGTTGGTGGCGGCCACTGCAATAATGTTGGCGCTGGCATAACTGGATGGATAATGGGGCGCATTGTCGGTATTGCGGCCGCTGTTGCCGGCGGCGCAGACAACCAGGGCATCGGATGCATCAATCGCATCTCTAAGGGCTTGGACGTAACCGCTGCCCCCCCAGCTATTGTTGATAATATCTGCACCCATATCATTGGCATATTCGATGGCGGCAATGGCATCAGAGGTAGTGCCTAAGCCCCAGGCATCCAGGAATCGCAAGGCCATAATTCTTGTCGACCAACTGATGCCGGTAACGCCCCCGCTATTATCGCCGACAGCCGCAATGGTTCCGGCAACGTGGGTGCCGTGCCCATTGGCATCGCGGGGATCATTATCGTTCACTAAAAAATCCCATCCGTTAACATCATCGACATAGCCGTTGCCGTCATCATCGTTGCCGTTATTGGGGATTTCCCCTGTATTGACCCATATATTGGATTGCAGGTCAGGATGGTTCAGATCTACGCCGGTATCAATGATAGCGACAACGACATCGGCGCTACCGGTGGTCACATTCCACGCCTCCAAAGCATCGATGTCGGCATCATTGGTGCCGTTTGTGCCGTTTACATTTTGCCCCGTGTTGTGTAAACCCCATAGGCGATTAAAATAGGTATCATCGGGTGGGGTAATATCGGCGGATACAATATAGTTGGGTTCAGCATGCTCCACATCCGGATCTTCAAGGTAAAGCTCTAGGGCCTCTTCGACATCAGTTCCTTCGGGCAATCGCACTTGCTGATAGCCGTTGATGGTAAAGGTCCGACGGGTGGTCATATCAAACCAATACCGGTAGGCTGCAGCTGCTTCTTGCTGAACTTCTGGCCGGAATTTTACCAATAGTTCGCCGGGCACAAAGGCTGGTAATTGAGAACCACGATCTGCCGGCGGAATATCGGTTGCAGCCCCGGCCGATATAGCTGCCAGAATGCAGCAGGCCGCCATTAGTCGACACCATATCCTAGCTGATCGCAGCAATTTTCTATTGGGTCGTCTTAACTCCGTAATTGGGTTCCGCATAAATAACATCTTCGTGGCTTGTCAGTCGCTTAATGGTGCTTTCGACCGTTGCACCGTCGGCTATTTTCATCAAAAACAGATTAGGGCTAGAAAATTTTTGGATTGTTTCCAGTTTCAGTTCTGACTGAATTTGCGCAATGGTTTTTGCGTCCGTTTCAGGCTTAAATTTCACCAATACTTGATCGGGTAGAAACGGAAAGCGTTGACTCGCCGGTTGTGGCATCGTGGACTGCTGGGCGCCTTTGATCCGCGGTTGTTCCTCTGTTTTGCCAGGTTGCGGGGCACCGGTTTCAGCTGTTTGCCCGCAGCAGGCCAGAAATAGTGTCAAAATCAGTCCGGCCCAGAGATGAGTGCTCGCTATGACACTTTGCCGGATTCTACCTCTCAGCCTTGACGTGGTCATGCTGTTTCTCCTTAGCACTTTAATATCGGAAACAAATTGAAAATTACAGAACAAGGATAAAAGAATCTAAGAAGTTTAACGCGGATTGTCCAACGCAACCACTTTTGCTGAGATTATTTTCTATTTCGGCTAATATGACGAAAAACATTAGACTTTTAGCCCGCCTTCGCCGAAGGGCATCGGCGCGGTAGGCGGGGATTAGGGTTGTGGGTTGCGTGTGTTCTTAGGTTTCAGGTTTCAGTGTTCAGGTGTCAGGGCGCTGTGTGTCACCTCGAAACCTTAAATCTTTATTGTATAATTATTTGTCTACGGGTTTCAAGGCTTAAATAAGGCCCTCTGGGCCAAAGACTGACACCTGGCTTGCCGCGCCGAAGTTTTAACGAAGGGGGAAGCTTTTCAAGCGCCCGTCCTCCGTCCCGCCCGGGCGGGACTACAGAGGATGGAAAGGCGGGTCACCTGAAACCTTTAGTGATGAGCATTGTTGATGGACTAACCAATTGATAATTTGTAATAAAGTTTCCGCGGTCAATGCCGATTTTCTAAACCGACATCCATTTTATTGCTATTTCTGAAAATGGGTGCGATAATATTATGATATAATTATGAAACCGAATTTAAAAAGTCACATCAGCATTGCGGAACAAATTGTTGAAGGCTCTTTGCTCATTAAAACCGTGGCGGAATTTAAGAGCATTCTTAAGATTTTTCCCAATGATCCTGCCTTGCAGAAGGTTTTTTCTGAGCTACTCCTTAAACATAAGCATCGTATCGAGGCCGCCAACTCATATGCTAAAGCCGCCCATCTGTTCGCCGAAGCTGGAAAATTTTTGCAGGCGGTTGATTGTAAATTATTGCAATGGCGAATCAAACCGCCGACCCCTAAGGAAGCGCGTCTTTTTCACTCTAATTTTCAAAAGAGCAGCTTCAATCAATCACCATTAAAATCCTTTTTTCAAAGACTGTCTTATGAGGAATTGATGTCCCTTGTTCCCAAAATGGTGCATCAAAAGCTCACCTCGGGCAACCTGGTTAAAAAAACCGGCGATCGGGAAAACAGCCTCTATCTTGTGGTTTCCGGCGAGTTAAAGGAAACAGTTTATTTCCCATTGCGCAAAAAGAAAGATACGCTTTATCGAAAAAAGGTTTCTTCTTTAAACGAAAACCAGTTTTTCGGCGATATTTACCCATTTAAGGATACCAACACCTCAAAATCATTTATTGAGACAGCGACCCAGGCCGAACTGCTGCGGATTACAAAATCTAATCTCATCAAAATTTGTAAAAAATATCCGAATATCGAGATGCGCTTGCTCGATTTGTATCATGTACGCAAAAAAACCGATGATACTGACGATGCTAATGATAAAGTGCGCAAGATCGGACGACACCAGCTTCCGCTTAAAATCAATTTACATATTTTTACAAATGCCAACCAACATGAGCCGCTGATCCTTGACTGCTACTCAAGAGATATTTCCGTCGACGGCCTGTGTGTCATCCTGGACGGAAAATACAAGAGCATTTCGTCCATCTATAAGAGCGTTAAAACAGCCAAAATCGAATTGAGTCTGCCCAAAGAACAGCTCACCATGAAGGTGTCGGGCACCATTGTTTGGAGCCGGGAATTTAACTGGAAGAAGCGAAAAATCGTAGCGCTGGGATTTCAGTATAAGGACATGTCGCCCAAATTCCGGGGCATGTTTTTTATGATGGCTGATAGTATCTGCAACAATTAATCCCTAAACTGAGCGTTTCAAATTAAAAATATAGTCTCTAAAATCGATTCCAAATACCTCAAATTTACAGGTTAAGCCCGTTACCCGTTAGCCCGTTTGCCGGTAACAACATAAAAAAAGACATTATTCCGATTTTAACGGGCGCAACCGGCTCAACGGGTTAAGCCGGCCAACCCGCTAAGGTGATCTACTATTTTTGAAGTGGATTTAATTGCTTACAAAAACCACCTTAAAAGGAATTCAATCCCGAGTCTTTATTCACTGCAATACAAATTCACCTTTTTTGCTCGCTTCAAATTCGCCTTTGTGCAATATTTACATCACCAAGTTTCAAGCCCCATTTTTCAGAAAACAGACGTCAGGCGACAGAAGACAGATCAAAAAATGAAACAACCATTCAGTCTTCTGTTTACTGACACCTGACACCTGAACACTGAAATCTAAGAATAGGAGCAGCGATGAAAACCAGACAAAGCGGCGGGATTGGATTTATCACCGGTAGGTGGCCTTTGGATATGACAAAATCAACGCTTGTCTTTATTCACGGCTCCGGCGGCTGCGCTCAATTCTGGCAGGCTCAGGTGAAGGGCTTGGCTGAAGTAGCCAATACGTTGGCGCTGGATCTTCCCGGTCATGGCAACAGCAAAAGCGCCGGCAAGGATACAGTCGTGGATTATACAGGGGCGATCGTCGAATTTTTAGATGATTTCGATACGCCTGGTCCGATCCCTTGCGGCCTGAGTTTGGGAGGGGCCATTACCCAGCAGCTCCTGCTGGATTATCCGGACCGGTTCGGCGCCGGTATTTTGATCGGCACAGGGGCAAAGCTTAAGGTGTTGCCGGCGATATTTGAATCCATTGAAAATGATTTTAGCGGCTTTGTGGATATGATAGCCCCACTTGCGGCATCCGCAAAAACCGATCGAGCCGTGATCCGCCAATTTCAAGATGAGCTTGTCCGCTGCCCCCCAGCAGTTGTCAGCGGTGATTTCCAAGCCTGCAACCAGTTTAATGTGATGGCGCGGCTGGGGGAAATAGATGTCCCGGTGCTCATTGTTTCCGCTGAAGACGATCGGCTCACACCGCCAAAATATGCGGATTTTCTTGAAACAGCCATATCACAGACGGCACGCACCCATATTATGGATGCAGGCCACATTGTCCCCTTGGAAAAGCCCCAAGCCGTCAATCAGGCCATCGCCGACTTTCTCGAGAATCACGGTTTTGATCGTTGCAAACATACTGACTTGTTAGTATAAGCATATTTTTTAAACATAATGTTGAATATCAGTTAATTTTTCTTTGAGACAGGATTTACTGGATTGATAAGATTTCTTTCCATTTTCAGTTTCCGGAAGAAACTGAAAATACCCAATCGCCTTCGGCTAAGGTAAACATGGTCAGGAGCTTCAATTAAACAAATGGTACTGTAAGAAAATACCTTTCTAAATTGGTAATACTAAAAAAATATTCCGCTAAAAGCGGATTGAGTTTTCTCAATTCCTTCCGGGAATTGAGAAAGATAAAAATAATCCTGTATAATCCTGTAAATCCTGTCTGATTAAAATGGATTCCGGGAGGAAACGACATGAGTGATGTTTATGAGCGCCTGCGTGAGCGGCTGGATGAATTGGCGGTGGGATTACCTGCTACTGACGATAAGATCGAGATCAAGCTGCTCAAGCGGTTATTTGACGAAACAGAAGCCGAATTTTTCGTGCAGCTTCATCCCTTGTTGGAAACACCTGATGATGTTGCCCAACGCCTAAAGCGGGATCCGGATGAAGTTGCCGGCTTGATGGAGCAAATGGCTCAAAAGGGGCTGCTTTTTCGCAAGCGAGATGACAATCGCGTACGCTATGCTGCCGTACCGTACGTTGTCGGTATATTTGAGTTTCAGGTTAAATCTATGGATAAAGCGCTTGCCAAAGAGACCGAGGATTATTTTGAAATGGTTTACGGACGCGCGCTTCAGTCGTTTAAAACCCCGGTGCTGCGAACCATTCCAATTAATCGACAATTGGTGGCCGACTGGCCGATTGCACCCTACGAGGATGTGCTACAGATTGTTGAAAACCATAAAAAAATTGCCGTCGCGCCCTGCATTTGCCGAAAAGCTAAAAAACTGGTCGATCATGAATGTGACAAGCCCACGGAAAATTGTTTTATGTTTGGTTCTCATGCTGATTATTATGTTGAAAATGGTATGGGTCGCTATATCACCAAAGAAGAAGCCCGGCAGATTGTCATCAAAAACGAAGAGGCCGGTCTGGTGATGCAGCCGTTTAATTCACAAAAAGTGGGTGGAATGTGCAGCTGCTGTGGTGACTGTTGCGGGATGTTGCGCTCGCTGAAAAAACAGCCAAATCCGGCGGAAGCCGTTCAGAGCAATTATTACGCCGAGGTCGACGATGCGCTGTGTACCGGATGTGAAACCTGTGTAGACCGCTGCCAGATGGATGCCATTGAAGTCGTTGATGGTATCTCTTCGGTCCTTCTTAACCGTTGTATCGGCTGCGGGCTGTGTGTAACGACCTGCCCGACAGAGGCGATTCAACTGCTCAAAAAAACCGATGACAGGCTCTATGAACCGCCCAAATCCGGCGTTGAAACCTATATGCGCATTATGCAGGAACGCGGCATTCTATAGTGTCAAGCGCATCATTCATTCTTGGTTATTTGGTATTGGTATTGATTTCAGCGAATCAACAAAAATTAGGTGTCAGTGTTCAGGTGTCAGGTGTCAGATTCGCAGGGCTGACACCCGAAACCTGACACCTGAAACCTTGAAATTTGAGGCCAGCAGCCAGTCGCCAGAAGCCAGAAACATAAATCCTTTAAACTCTGAATGTTGGAATATAGCTTATGAAGGATGACCGAGGATTATATTACTACCCGTTTCCATTAAATAAAAAGGTGCGAATGTACGTACGGGAAGGGGTAGATGAGATCTGGTTTCGGATGTGGAATTCCGATGATCCGGATCTGTGGGATGAGCACGGTTGGATTCCATACGAAGCGATTAAAAAAGCCCAAGGCGTCTATCATGTCAAAGATTTCGATCCCAAACAGGCTTATGATATTCAAATTGCCCAGGCACTGATAAAGGAAGACAAACAGACTAGGTAAATGGGTTGAGTCCGTTACCCGTTTGCCGGTTATAAAATAAAATTAAGCAGTTTTCCGCTTTTTCGGGCTCAACCGGCTAACCGGTAACCGGCAAACCTGATTGAGTTATCTCTTTTTTAAAAAGTGGCTTCAAACTTCCTACTAAACTACCTGAAAGAATAACCCCTCTTTATGCCGCCGCTGACAATTACCATCAAAGAAAATTTACGACTCAAAGATGTGCCGCCCCAGCTGATGCAGAGCCTTTTGGAACAGCTTGAATTTGCAAATCCCAAATGGCTTGAAAATGAACGCATGGGGCGTTGGAATCGGGGCACCCCTCAGCGTCTCAAGTTTTACGACAAGGTCGGTCGGAACGGCCTGTGGATTCCGCGCGGCTATATCCGGCATCTAATTAACGCGTGTCGTCGACAGGGCATTGAATTTCATTTAGATGATCAACGCCGTCGACTTGAGGCTGTAAAATTTACCTTCAAAGGCCAATTGAAACCGTTTCAGCAGATCGCTGTGGATAAAATGCTGGCCAAGGATTTTGGAACGCTGAGTTCAGCTACCGGCTCGGGCAAGACGGTCATGGCGCTATACATTATCGCCAAGCGCAAGCAACCGACTTTGATTGTTGTTCACAGCAAAGAACTTGCCGCCCAGTGGGTTACACAAATAGGCGCTTTTCTGGGTATCGAGTCCAATAATGTCGGGACCATCGGGGGCGGAAAGAAATTCGTCGGCAAAAAGATAACCGTTGCCTTGGTGCAATCTCTTTATAAATGTGCTGATGAGGTCTCTAAAGAGATCGGCTTTTTAGTGGTTGACGAGTGTCACCGTTGCCCAAGCCGAACTTTTACCGAAGCGGTTACCGAATTTGATTCTCAATATATGCTAGGCCTCTCCGCGACACCCTATCGGCGGGATCAGCTTTCCAAACTCATCTTCTGGCACCTGGGTGATAAACACCACGAGGTGGACAAAAGTCAATTAATTGAAAGCGGTGATGTTTTGCCGGCCAAAGTGATTTTTCGCAACACCGATTTCAGTACGCGATATGAGCCCATTACTGAATACAGCAAGATGCTGGCCGAGCTCGCCCGCGACACAAAGCGCAACATCCAAATTGCGACCGACATCGCCGATGAGGCCGCCAAAAATAGCGGCATCTGTTTGATTCTATCAGACCGCAAAGCGCATTGCGAAAATCTTCAAAGTTTGCTGCGCTATCGATTCAAGCTGTCCTCCGAACTGCTCACAGGTGACCTGGATATGTCCGAGCGCAAAAAGGTTGTTGAACGGGTTAACCGCGGAGATGCTCAAATATTGATCGCTACCGGTCAATTAATCGGAGAGGGTTTTGATTGCAAAGGTTTGACAACCTTATTTTTAGCAACACCGATAAAATTCAGCGGGCGTTTGCTTCAGTATCTCGGCCGGGTTTTGCGTCCGGCACCCGGAAAAAAATATGCACGCGTATTTGATTATGTTGACGTTCATGTAAAGCCCCTCAAGAAAGCCGCACGGGCGAGGCGGCGCGTCTACCGAAGCTGAAGCCGTCTTAAAAATGCATCCAATCATAATAAGGTTGAGCCCGTTTCCCGTTTCCGGTTGACCGGCTAAAGGAATTAAAAATAGACAGTTTTCCTTTACTTACGGGCTCAACCGGCTTAACGGGTAATCGGCCAACCCCTTTCCCATAGAACTTGCCTCAAGCACTCCGGAAATATACTTGTATAAATAGATACAATTTTTTGTTGCTAATCTAAGCTAAATCAGATATATTAATATTTATAACAAATTTGCAAGCTTAGCATTAAATTCGCCAAATGAACGCAAATAAGAAGGTGACCTCAACGCATAAATCGAACGGTTCGGATGCGGTCTTGCGGGTACTCGATTCGCTCTTGGCCGATTCCGGGCAAAAACGGTTGACGGGAAGTCAGGCAACTGTGATTCTGGATGCACTTGCCAGTTCTAATGATCCGGCCTTGGTTGTTCGCTTTCCGGTTGTGTTGAGCATTTGCGCCCGCAACGGCCTCTCGCTCAATAGCCATGCACTGTTTTCCAAATACTGGGAATCAAGTCCCAAAAAGCAAAACCTGGAAAAGCTGCTGTTACTCACCGACGAATTGTTCGATTTGGAGGGAATTGAAGCACCACAAAATATGAAGAAAATAGTCAGTCCTTTGAAGCCTAAATATGGGACCTTGCTATCTTCTCGTCTGCTCTCGTTGAGCAGTGGTTTAACGATCTCTATCCGAACAGTTCAAAATATACTTCGAGATTACACCGCCAAGATAACAAAGACAATGCCCGCGCAAAAACCTATCACAAAGGGCAATGAGTGCAAACCGGTTATGCCGGAGCGATCCGCTGAGCTCGACGAGAGCCTGGATCGGCTATTCTCGCCCAAGCAAAAGGATCTGATATTCAAAAGGTTAAACAGTGAGGCATTTACGAAAACCGAACGCGAATATTATTCTCGAGTTGTTCGCAAAAAACTGCTGGCTATTTCAAATGCGCAGCTGAGTGATATTGCGATTAGACTCACCCAAAAATGAAAGCTACCTCAAATTTTAGGTAGCTTTAATTTCTAAGGGATTCAGAATGGAAATTCTTTGGGAGATAGGATTACATACAATAGAAATACTGACATTGCTGTTTGGCGTCTTGGGGATGGCATTTTCGCTGCTACTGCTCTTTTCGCCGCGACTAACACAATCCCTTGGTAGTTTTTTTAATCGGAGCATCTCTGTTGGTTATTCCCCGAATATTCTGGACAAGGATATTCCAACTGAAGCGTTTATTTACAGCCATAACATCATTATCGGCATTTGCCTCTGCACGGGTTCGGTCTTTGCGCTTTTTTTCTTTCTTTTCAATATAGATATCGCCAAGTTTGCCAGTGTATTTTTGGGCTCTCAAAAATATTATCAAACCCTTGAGATTATTTTTTACTTTTTTGCCTGGGTTGCAAGAGTCGGCTGTTTCTTTGGCCTGATTATCGGTATATTTCTGCTGGTTGCGCCCCAGAAATTGCGCGTGTTTGAAAGTAAAGTAAATACGTGGTTTGAAACCCGCACTTTTTTTGAAAAGCTTGATCGATCCGGACCCGAGCTGGATACCCTTTTTTTCCGCCACCCCTATTTTTTCGGAATGGCCGGTGCGGTGATTTCATTTCTGATTATCACCCTGTCCATTGTTAATCTGCTGGGCTGATTAATATTCGCCGTTGTTTTTATTGACCAGACGGAAAAATTCCTCTAATAATGGCTTCAAAAAATTGAAGTTTCTATATTTTATAGAAGGGCGAATATGAGCGTCTCACTTTCGCCGAGACTCAAAGAGCACTCCACAAAATGACTTTGCTCCGCTTGAAGAGCGTTTTACTTCAGGTGCGCTGCGCTTAAAGCACAGTTTAATTAAAGCCTATAGTTCGAAGGAACACTCTTCGAGGCCCAAAGGGCCGCTCCGCAAGGCCGTTAGGCCGATCATTGATATTAGTGGTCTTTTTATATGCTCCTGAGAGTGGGTACTGATGCTTCTATTCATTCGATTCTGTCGCTACTATTGATTTATTGGGTCCGATAATGGAGAAAAGTAAATTCAGGATTTTCCCATCCGAAAGAATGCAAGTTGATTTCACATGGCAAGTCTGGGCGGTGGGCTGGTTGTGCATATTTAAGGGCATCATCTGGCTGGCCTATGAGCCCAATTTGCCGGATAATCTAATAACCTTTTTCGGCGTCAAATATCTGCTGCAATTTGTGCCTTTGATCGTTTTCGGAATCGGTATTTGGAACAGGCGCCGCTGGGCTGTATGGGGCGCGGCCGCTATATGCGCGCTCAACTTGATTATATTTTCCGTTTTATTTTTCCTTACCAGCAATGTGTATGACGCCATGGTGGTCAAATCTGAAGTGTTTCTTTGGTCATTCGTACTATCGAGCATTACGCTGTTGTGTAACGGCCCGGTAGGCGATCTCTTGGTACTGATCGCCACCCCTACCTTATTAAAACATACCAAAGCGAAAAAATAGGTTTTGCGTGATACGGGTTGCGCGTTACGGGTTGCGTGTCTCGCGTTACGGATTACGGGTTGCGCGTTCCGATTAACGCGCGGTCAGAAGTAGGGGCTGGGTTTATCCCAGCCCTTCCGAATTGAATTCAGCGCTGGCGGGGATAAACCCCGCCCCTACATTTTAAGATTGAATTGATTAACGTATGGCATCCACAGCGGCTTTTAGCCGCCAGCAGCCAGCGGCCAGTAGCCAGCAGCCAGTAGCCAGCAGCCAGAAACCAGTTGCCTAACTTGACATCCGCACCTCGAATCCTAGCATATTGGGTTAGAATACCTTTCGTTGACAAATACTTAGAACCATTGTGCTGTATCTGATATCCGTGCACTCCTCGTTAACACGCCCTTCACATCCAGAAGGTAACCATGTCTTACAAGGCGTTCATCTCATACAGCCATGCAGTCGATGGAAAACTGGCATCCAAACTGCAACGAGCGCTGCATCGTTTTGCCACTCCCTGGTACAAGCTGAGAGGGATGCGGGTGTTTCGCGACAAGACCAGCCTCTCGGCATCGCCTGCGCTCTGGCCTTCGATCCAATCCGCTTTAGATGAATCGGAATATTTCCTGTTGATGGCGTCTCCTGATGCCGCCGAATCCCGCTGGGTTCAGAAAGAGATCGCTTATTGGCAACAAAACAAACCAATGAGCAAAATGCTGATCATTCTCACTGATGGAGAATTGGCCTGGGATGAGAACAAGGCCGATTTTGATTGGTCCGCGACAACGGCCTTACCCAAAAATTTGCAAAAAGCTTTTACTGAGGAACCCCTGTATACGGATTTAAGCTGGATCGAGAACAAGGACCATCTTTCGCCACGTCATGCCCAGTTTCGAGAGGATGTGGCCACCATTGCAGCGACTTTGCACGGGCGATCCAAAGACGAACTGATGGGCGAGGACATCCGGCAGCATCGCAGAAGCCTCAGATTGGCGTGGTCTGCAGTTCTTGGGTTGCTAGTGTTGACGGTTGCATCCATCATCGCCGCCTTTATTGCGATCCACGCTCGTAATCGGGCCGAAACCCAAACACGGATCTCAAACATCCAGCGTTTGGCAGCTCAATCGGATGCCATACGGAATGACTTTCCGCAACGCAGCCTCCTGCTGGCTGTTGAGGCCGTAAAGGCCAGATTGTCATATGGGTACCGGATTGCTGCTGCCGATCAAGCCTTGCGCGACACGCTGACCGCAACAGGCGGCTACCCGTTACCCGGCCACAATGACATTATTCGGGCTGTGGCGATCAGCCCTGATAGTCGCTGGCTGGTTACTGCAAGCCATGACCAAACCGCACGCCTCTGGGACCTGACGGCTGAAGAGCCGTCAAAAGCGTCGATTGTGCTCAGCGGCCACACAGGTATCATCCGTGATGTGGCCATCAGCGCCAACAGCCGCTGGCTTGTTACCGCGAGCGATGATCGGACAGCTCTTCTGTGGGATTTGACGGTTGTGCCCCCCTCCCAACAAACGCCATTGGTTTTGAAAGGCCAACAAGGCAAGCTGGATACCGTCGCCATCAGCTTTGACAATCGCTGGTTGGTCACTGCGGGTGGTGACATGACCGTTCGGCTATGGAACTTGACCAAGCCGTATCCTAACAAGGTACCGATTATTTTGCGCACCCATGAGAGTATCATCCAGGCCGCTGCGTTTAGTCCCGATAATAAATGGCTGGTTACAGGGAGCCTTGATGGAACTGTCCGTATGTGGGATCTGACTGCCGTCGATCCGTCCGCGGTTAGACCCATCGCCTTAATCGGCCACCAAGGCGCTGTCGCAACCCTTGCGATCAGCTCAGACAGCCGCTGGATTGCTGCCGCTGGTTCCTCCATGGGAGCTGAAAATACCGCCCAATTATGGGACCTGATGGCCACGGATCCGGCTAACAGAACGATGGCGCTCCGTGGACATACGGGTACGGTACAGGCCATTGCCTTCAGCCCGAACAATCAATGGTTGGTGACGGTCAGCTCGGACACAACTGCGCGGTTATGGAATCTTTGGGATAAAGATCCTTCGGCCGAATCGATGGTATTATATGGCCACCAGGACTGGATATCGGAAGTGACGTTTAGTTCCGACAGCCGTTGGCTTGTTACGGCAAGCGGTGACAAAACAGCGCGAATATGGGACATTTCCTCTGTGGATAATTTCAGAACCATTGCGGTGTTGCGCGGGCACGACGACCAGATTCTCACCGTCAAGATCAGTCCGAATAATCGCTGGATTGTTACCGCCGGCTGGGACCTTAACGCCCGTATCTGGGATACGAGCGATTTAGCCAACATCTATAAAGCTTCTACGGTGTTAGCCGGCCACCAGAGGTTCGTGAGTTCTGTGACCATCAGCAAGGACAGCCGCTGGCTGGCAACCGGCAGCCGTGACCAGACCGCGCGGTTATGGGATCTGGGCGCACCTCAACCCGCTCAGACATCGATCTCTTTAAAAGGTCACGGGCACCACGTTAACGCCGTCGCTATCAGTGCCGACAATCGCTGGCTCATCACCGCCAGCTCCGATAAAACCGTCCGTTTCTGGGACTTAAATGCAAAGGATCCCCACAATATCGCACCTATTATAATAGGCGGACACGCGGACGGTATAAACGCGATGGCGATCACCCCGGATAATCGTCATCTCATTACCGGCAGCGATGATGGGACCGCTCGGATTTGGGATATGGACAGGATGGTTTCGTCAGCATACGCCCCGATGATCTTGATGGGTCACGACCGCGGTATTGATGACCTTGCAGTGAGCCCCGACGGTCGCCGGCTCGTGACCGTCAGCAATGGCAATTCTTTCCGGTTGTGGGATCTGACTGAGAAAGACCCTTCTAAAAGCCTGATGTTTGTAGGGCATGGTCCTGTGGACGTATTCGCAATCAGCGGTGATAGTCATTGGCTGCTTACCGGGTCCTGGGTTGGCAGTACTGCCCAGCTGTGGGACTTGACCAGCGATATGTCTAACCCAGTGCCTCTGGGCGGGCATGAAATACCCATCAGCGCGTTGGCTTTTAGTCCCGACAATCGCTGGCTGATCATCGGCGGTGGCGATGCAACTGCCAGGTTGTGGGATTTGACCGCCTTTGATCCATCAAACCCAACAATGGTTTTGCGCGGTCACGTGCAGCCTATCACCGCCATCGCGATTAGCGACGATAGTCAATTGCTTGTGACGGCTAGCGGTGACAATACAGCTCGGTTCTGGGATTTGACCGCGCCCAATCCAGCCACTACGGCCGTTGTTTTGCGCGGCCACACGAGCAATATAGATGATGTCGCCATCAGCCCGGATAATCGCTGGCTGGTAACCGGCAGCTCAGATAATACGGCCCGGGTGTGGCCCTTGCAGCTGAGTGATTTGTTCGCGCGGGCCCAACGCGTTGTCGGACGCAATTTATACCAGCGTGAATGGCAAGAATATTTCCCAAACGAACCCTACCGCAAGACATTCCCGGAACTGGCCCCAGGCAGGTAGCCTTCTTAATCATCAAAGTGAAAAATCGGACCGTCAATTGAGTTTTGTGCGACGCGAAGGCTATGCGTAATAGCGGTATATAGAGGGATAGCGCTTTCAACGCTAAGTCATTTGACTGTTACATCTGTTTAAACAGGTGCGCATAAGTTCTGCTGACGGTCAGGGTTTCCGGCAAATCTTTGAGTTTGACGAGGTAGCGTCCGGCAAAAGAGCGCGTGACCACGGAAATCCGGCTGACATTGATAATTGTACTGCGGTGGATGCGCCAGAATTGCTCGGGATCCAGCGCTTCGCATAGTTGTTGAATGCTTTTTTTTATTAGAGATTCTCTTTCAACGGTCCTGACCAGCGTGTATTTATCCTCGGATTTGAAATAGCAAATCTCATCGACTGAGATGAGTCTCAATTTATCACCCTGACGTACTTTTATCCATTTCAAATACTTGCTACGCTGCCCATCCAGCAAAATAGCCAGCAACCGATCCATGCGTTGGGAAAAATCAGCCTGCGAAATAGAAATATCCGCGATTTGCTTTTTCAATCTATGGATTGTTTTGGCAAGCCTTTCCTCGGTAACCGGCTTCAATACATAATCGACTGCTTCGTTTTCAAAGGCTTCAATGGCGAACTGATCAAAAGCCGTAACAAAGATCACCCGGCAGTTTACATTGATTTTTTGAGCGACTTCAATACCGGATAAACCCGGCATTTTAATATCCAAAAAGGCGATATCCGGTTTATGCGCTTCTATTAATTTCAATGCATCGATGCCATTGGTCGCCTGGCCGCATATGACCAGTTCGGGCCAGAGCTGCAGCAATTTTGATTTTAAACTAAGGATTAGTTGCTCTTCATCATCGGCAATGATGGCTTCAGGATTCGCCATGCGGCACCTCAATAATTGCTTTTAATCCATGCGGCTGGTTCTGCTCCAGGATTAAACGTCCTTTGTCACCGTACAAAGATTGCAAACGTTCCCGGAGGTTGGACAGACCCAAACCGCCCTCTGCGTTTTCTTCAAACCCACTGCCGGTATCGACCACTTCTAGGCGCAGCAAATCGTCTTCTAATTCACCCCTGATTCGGATTTCCCCGCCATCAATCTTGGGTTCCAGACCGTGTATGATGGCATTTTCAACCAGAGGCTGAATCAGCATCGGGGGAAAAGAAATTGATTCCAAATTTTGAGGCAGATCGATTTTATAATTTAAGCGGCCGCCCATTCGAACTTTAAAGATGTTCAGATAAGCCGCAATCATCTCCATTTCCTGTCCGAGAGTTGCCTGCGCCTTTCTTATTTTCGAAAGCGATGCCCGCAGATACTGAATGAGGTCAACCAGCATCGATTTGCCTTTTTGCGGGTTGCTGTCCAGCAGGCTCAACACATTCGAGAGGGTATTAAACAAAAAATGAGGTTCGATCTGGGCCTGAAGAAGCTTGAGGTTGGCTTCCATCGTTTTTTTTTCACTGGTAAGCCGCTTTATTTTTTCTTCCTGGACCTGGGCCTGTGACTGGGTAATTTGCTCCCGAGAAGCGAAAAAATAGGTAATAATGACGCCGAACATCACCCCTAGAAAAAGAATTTGAAGCAGGCTGTGTTTTTCAAAAAGTGAGGTAGAGCTTAATCCCGAAACCGCCGAACCTAGATAGGATCCGACGATTGTCCCGCCAATCAGCGCTGCTGCTACCCATATGGCCTTAAAAAAGGGCCTGGTATTTTCAAAAAAGCGATGGGCGATCAAAACACAGCTGCAGATGGACAAACCGATGCATTGCGAGAAGATAAAGTTAATTAAAAATCCGTCACCGAATTTTATGCCGGTTAGAAAAACGGCGATCAGCGTGTTAAAGATGCAGGTATAAAAAAGAAACTTGATAACCGACTTTTTTGTGAAGTGATCGCTGGCATAGTTCATCATTATTCCGGCAAGCATCCCTAAGATGCGATGGTCTGCGAATCTTGTCCTTAAGCGTTCAAGGGTTCAACTCAGGTAGTTTTAAAGTTGGGGCTGTTCGCCGCTTTAAGCACCCCAGTCTTCCATCAGGGCCTCAAAAGCTCCCTGTCCCCCCCGGAAGACACCGCCGTAACCGCCACCCGGACTGCCCCAGGCACTGGCAAGGTACAGTCCTTTAACCGGGGTCCTGTTTGGGATACGATTCATATAAGCGTTATCCATGGATTGTTCAAAACCATAAATGGCACCCTCTGTGTTACCCGTATATCGACAATTGGTCAAGGGAGTTGCGGCCTCTTTGACCGCAATCATCGATGACAGGCCGGGGATAAGCTCCCTCTCAGCCCGCTGGATCAAAATATCCGTCCAGCGCTCTTTTTGGCGACGATAGGCTTCTTTGCGGCCGTTGCGGTAATCCGATTCAAACCGGCGCCACGGTTCGTAACCGCATAGAAAGATCAGTTGCAGGGTGGATGTTTCAGGGCTTGAATACCCTTTATAAATATTGTCGTAGACCGCAACTCCGAAAGAGCCCTTTTCAATTTGACCCTTTAATCGTGATTCATAATCCTCATCCGGATTTAATCCTGAAGACACAAAGGTGCTGAAAGCGTTAATTTTGTTCGTGATATCGCCATGTAGCCCGAGCCACACGACAAAGGAAGAGATACTGGGTTTGTATCCGGTCAATTTACGCAGATAATCGGCTGGCATAGTATCAGCCGGAAGCATTTCCTGAAATGTAAACAGCGCGCTGGCATTACTCACCACCGCCTGTGCGGGCAAGGTTTCGCCGCTGTCGAGTTCGATACCTGCGACAGCCCCGTCTTTGACAAGAATCCTGCGGGCCGGTGAGTCATACAATATGCTGCCGCCATTGGTCTCAATGACCGCGGCGATGGCGTTACTTAAGTCCTGGGATCGGTCTTTGATATAATACGACCCGTTATTGAGATAGTTTCCAGTGGCGTTGGCATAATAGAAACCAGAAAGCCTGGAGGGCGGCAAACCGTAATAGCCCCAGAGCGCAGAGAGCACATTCTGCACTTGCGGATCGGCCACATGCTCATTGATTATATCCAACAGGGTCAAGTTACGGACATGCCACATCTTGGGATACTGAAACGGAAAAAACAGCCGAATAAACTTGCCTTTGTTACGACTCAACTTGTTGACTTCATCGGAGATGGCGATCATTTCTTCGACGAAACTGCGAATCCCTTGGGCTTCATGCGGGAAATGTCGAGACAGAAGCTGAATGTATGCTTGCGGATCTTTTTGGGGAACGGTAATGTCCAGTGCCGGTGTTATCAATCGGTAAACCTCCGGCAGCGGAACCAATTTCAATTGGTCCAGCACACCGATGTCACCTAATATTTGCGCCGAGCTGTTATTATGAATAGAAGTTCCGTGCAAGGAAACCTCAAAGGTAAACTTGCCTGCCGCGCGGTCAAAAGAAGTCGCATAACCGCCGGGTATGCTGTGCTGCTCGACAATGGTAACCGGAATACCCTGCTTTGCCAGATAAGCCCCGCAAACTAGCCCCCCGAGCCCAGCCCCGATGATAACGGTGGGATATTTTTCCAGGGGACCCATTTTGGCGGCATGGGCAGATATGCGGTTCCAGTCCAAAGCCATGGAAGCGGCCGTCATGGCCGAAATTTTTATAAATGATCGTCTTGAAACGGATGTATCAAGCATGGCTATCCTCCCTTCGATTTTTAGAAATCAGTTTAATTGAAAGAATCAATGCATACGATAAAAAGGCGATGAAACGTAAATTAAGGAAGATGAGATAGCTATATAGCGGATGGGCGGAATACGGGGTGAAATCATCAATACAGGCATTCTGTAACATGCTCATTTGTCGCCGACATAGTGGTATTGGGAAAACGTAACTGGCTGGTCTAGCGGCGATGAAATGATTTGAAAACTTGTCGGTCTAATAGTGACAAGGCAATGCAAATATTGTTACCAAAACCAAGAAATGGTTAAGAAACGCAGATTGCTTGTTATTCTTTAGAAAACATTCAATCGTATATTGCATAAGCAAATCTTTGCTATTTCCTTTGCGTAAGAATTATGGGTTGCGTGCCTTAGGTTGAAATGTGGGCAACGAAACTGTGGGGCTTTCAAATGAATTTTTTAACGGAACTGAAAGTGCCCCCCCCGGGTTGCAAATGCCTGGGGGGCTTGGTGCGTTCTTCAATATCGACTCAGATTTTTAATGAAAAATTCACCATAGAACGAAAAGGAAGAGGGCCGGCAAAGTTTTCAACAACGTTATTTTCGACCAGGCAAAATTCACCGCTGACGACAATGCCGAAATCGATGTTCTTTAAATGGTTGTTCCGGCAGATCATTTGA
>JAAUXY010191593.1_pt1 | contig 22386 bp, 22 predicted proteins | sample 7278121 | NCBI WGS metagenome assembly JAAUXY01 (sample SAMN14350117, study PRJNA611818) | marine sediment metagenome | isolation source: surface marine sediment (1.8m) | place: French Polynesia: Moorea | collected 2018-08 | reverse complement strand
GACCTGCTTGTCGAGCTCGTCGACCCCGGAGAGCCCGGCGCCGGAAACCGCCTGGTAGGTCGAAGCGATGAACCGGACGAGGCCGGCCTCGTCGTGCAGCGGCTTCAGCACGGGCATGAACGCCATCGTCGTGCAGTTCGGGTTGGCGATGATGCCCTTCGGTGGGTTGGCGGCCTGGTCGCCGTTGACCTCGCTCACGATCAGCGGAACGTCCGGGTCCATCCGGAACGCCGAGGAGTTGTCGATCACCGTCGCCCCTGCGGCGGCGAACTTCGGGGCGTAGGCCCGCGACCCGGTCGCGCCGGCGGAGAAGAGGGCGATGTCGAGGCCGCTCGGGTCGGCCGTCTCGGTGTCCTCGACCGTGACCTCGGTGCCCTTCCACGGCAGCGTCGTGCCGGCCGACCGGGCCGACGCGAAGAATCGAATCTCGTCGACGGGGAAGTCCCGCTCGACGAGGAGCCGGCGCATCACGCCGCCGACTTGTCCGGTTGCTCCGACGACTCCTACTCGCATGGGCGAAGACCCTAACGGTGCCGGCCCGAAAGGGACGCGGACGTTTCTCGTGTCGACCCGAGCCGCGGGTCCGAAACCGGCTGATTCTCTGGCATGATCAGCGGTGATGCGTCGCCGGCCCCAGCTCGTCCCGTGGAAGGCGGCGGGTCGCGTCACCGAACAGCAGACGAGCGCGGACGACGTCGTCCGCGCCACGGGTTGGGTCTTCAACAACGAGACCGGCGACGGCGTCACGCTCGAGCAGTTCGTCGCCACCGGCGACCAGGAGGTGCCGGCCTACCTGACCGTGTTCGGGTTGCGCACCCCGGACATCGAGGAGCAGACCCTCGTCGAGATCGGCAGCGGCATCGGCCGGATGACCTGTGCATTCAGCCGCGAGTACGGGTTGGTGATCGCCTGCGACCTCGACGCCGGCTTCCTGGAGCGGACCTTCGAGACCGTCGGGCGGTTCGGCAAGGCCGACCGGTTGCGGACCGTGCACGTCGCCGACGGGCACACGCTCGATCTCCCGCCGAACACGGCCGACGTGGCGTTCAGCTACATCACGTTCCAGCATTGTGATCCCGACGACGCACTCGAGCTGAGCTCGGAGGCGGTCCGGGTCACCCGACCCGGCGGCCGGGTCGCGCTGAACTACCGGGCCGCCGGTCGTGGCGACGTGGTCCTGCTGCCGCTCGGCAGCTTGATGCGGGCGCTGTTCCGGATCCCGAGGTTGGGGCCGTGGTTGGCGCGTCAGCGGTGGGCCGCTCGCCTCGGGTGGCAGGCCAACCGGCTGAACCCCGACGAGGTGATCGGGCCGCTGTCGCCGCTGCTGCGCAACGTCGAGGTGTGGCGCAATCCGAAGAGCTCGATCCACGGCACCGACGCCGACTCGAAGGAGTTCGAGGGAATCAACAAACACCACTACTGGGTCGTCGCTCAGGTGCGTTGATTCGCCCGCTCGCGGCGTTGCCGGCTTCGGTCGTTGGCGACAGCCAACTCCGTCAGCGGCGCCTTGCGAGCGAACGAATCACCCGCACCTGAGGGGCCAAGGGGTTGTCGGTGCGAGGTGGGCCGGAGGTCCGGTTCGGGTGGGCGGTTCGGCGATCGTGGCTCAGAGCCACTCGTCGTGGGCTCGGTTGCAGACTTCGAGGAGGAGGTAGAGCTCGCCGGGCGTGAAGGGGGTCGCGTCGAGGTCCCAGACGACGAGCTCGTCGGGTCCGGGCCGAGGGAACCCGATCGGCGTGGCGACGACGAAGGTCGTCCCGCCGACCTCGACCGGGGCCCCACCGTTGGCCCGCCGGACGTCGTGACCGTCGAACGTGCCACGTAGCTCCGGCCAGTGGGGCGTCCCCTTGGCGGCGACGGCGACGGTCACCGGGCGAGTCCCGATGGTGCCGACGATCCAGCCGTCCTGCTGGCCGATGGCGATGGGCGCGCCTCCGAGGTGGCCGTCGACGGCGGCCGTCTTCGTGTCGTCCAAGCCGAGCAGCGTGGTGACGTTCTTCTTGGTGCGACGGGCGTGCACGAACGGGACACCTCCGACCGTGCCCGTCACCCGGCGCTCGGCCTCGTCGATCGTCCCCGACGAGTCGTCTTCGACGACCACCGGCGTCGAGGTGACGCGCCGGAGCTCTACCGCCGCTGCCTCGTCGCGCTCGCGGAGCTGGTCCTCGTAGCGGTTGTCGGGCCAGTCGATGTCGGCGTCCTTCGCCGCTGCGACGAGCTGATGGCGAATCGTGCCGACCGGGACGTGGGCAGGGTCGACGATCCACCGCTCCTCGAGCGGGCCGTACCGGCGCCGCACGATCCGACCGGCCTTGTCCGTGCCCGTGGTGCGGCCCCGGGTGCGCGAGTCGATGCCGGGGGGCCAGGTGATGTCGAGCGCGGGGTTGAGCACCCCGCCCGAGCGACGCATCGTCTCGAGCGCGGTCGTCACGGTCAGCGGAGGCAGCGAGACGGTCGTCTCCGTCTCCGCCAACACCAACTCGGGCGCCCGTCCCGGCGTGAGTCGCTTGGCACGCTCGACCGCACCCCCGATCACCCCCTCGATGCGCCCCCGCATCCAAAGAAACCTACGCCAAGAAGCAGTTCACCCGCCCGAAGGCGCTAGGTCCGCAAGCCATTCTCCAAGAATCCGACGGCGCTGAGCCGGTATCGGATGTGGGGAGGGCAAGGAGGCGCTGACGGAGTTGGCTGAAGCCAACGACCGAAGCCGCCGACGCCGCCATCGCCGCATCCGGACCGGCTCAGCGGCGTTCGGGGAGGGGGGCGGAGTAATCGTCCCCGGAGTCGAGGTCGAAGGCCGTGTGCAGGGCGCGGGCGGCCCGCTCCATGTCGGCGGACTCGACCACGACCGAGATGCGGATCGGCGACGTCGAGATCATCTCGATGTTGACCGCCTCGTCGGCGAGCGTGCGGAACATCCGTGCTGCGATGCCCGGCGAGGACTTCATGCCGGCGCCGACGAGGCTGACCTTGGCGATGTCGTTGTCGTGGGTCACGTCGGCGGCCCCGATCTCCGAGGCCACCCGCTTGACGATGTCCTCGGACTCGGACATGTCCGCCATCGGCATCGTGAAGCTGATGTCGGTCGTGCCGTCGGTCGAGGTGTTCTGCACGATCATGTCGACGTTGACGTTGGCCGCGGCGAGCGGCTCGAACAGCGTCGCCGACACGCCCGGCCGGTCGGGCACACCGAGCACGGTGACCTTCGCCTGCGTCATGTCGGTGACGACGCCGGAGATGACTGGATCCTCCATCGAGGCCTCCTCGTTGGTGACCCACGTGCCGGGCTCCCAGGTGAAGGCGGAGCGCACGTGGAGGGGAACGTCGTGGTTGCGGGCGAACTCGACCGAGCGGAAGGCGAGCACCTTGGAGCCGGCGCCGGCCATCTCGAGCATCTCGTCGAAGTTGATCCGGTGGAGCTTGCGGGCTTGCGGCACGATCCGGGGGTCGGCGGTGAACACGCCCGTCACATCGGTGAAGATCTCGCACACGTCGGCGTCCATCGCCTTGGCCAGCGCCGACGCCGTGAGGTCCGATGCGCCGCGGCCCATCGTCGTGATCTCCTTGTCGGTGCTCACACCCTGGAACCCGGCGATCACGCACACCTTGCCCTCGCTCAGCGACTGGCGGACGCGGTCGCCCTTCACCTCGAGGATCTTCGCCTTGCGGTGCGCGGTGTCGGTGATGATGCCGACCTGGCTGCCCGTGTAGCTGATGGCCTCGATGCCCCGGTCGGCGAGCGCCATCGTCATCAGCGCCGCCGTCTGCCGCTCGCCCGTGGTGAGCAGCATGTCCATCTCGCGGCCCGGCTGGGTCCGGGACACCTTGTCGGCCAGCGCGATGAGGTTGTCGGTCGCCTTGCCCATCGCCGACACGACGACGATCACGTCGTCGCCCCGCCGCCGGGTGATGGCGACGTTGTCGGCGACGGCGTTGATGCGGTCGGGGTCGGCGACCGAAGTGCCGCCGTACTTCTGGACGATCAGGGCCACGGGGACAGGAGGCTACCCAGGGCGATCGGCGGCGTCATCCTGGTATCTCGATCGGCGCCGGCCAGGCCGGGCTGTCGTAGTCTCCGCCCGATGGAGCCATCGCCCGGCGAGGCGTCCGGAAGGCGGTCCGCAGCATCGACGAGCGGAACAGCGGATGGGTGACGTGCCGGCAGCCGGCTCGGCGTCGCCGGCTCCCCGCCGGCCCGTCATCGCGACCGTCTCGTGTGTCGTCGCGATGGCGGTGTACCTCGTCGTACGAGATCAGATCGACGGTCCCGTCGAGGTCGTGTCGTCGATCGCGTTGATCGGCGTCACGGTCGGGCTCGCCGTCTGGGCCGGCGCGTCGGCCCCCGACCTCGGCCTGGCGCCCCGCGACCTCGGCTCGGGCGCCGTGTGGGGTCTCGGCGTCGGGGCCGTCCTGGCGGCGGCGATCGTGCTCGGGACGTTCATCCCCCTGCTGGACGACTTCTTCGACGACGACCGTTACGCCGACCTCGGCGGCGGCGAGTTGGCATTCGAGGCGCTCGTGCGCGTTCCGGTCGGCACGGCGCTGTTCGAAGAGGTGCTGTTCCGCAGTGTGCTGCTCGGATTGACGCTGATGCTGACGACCCGGGTGGTGGCGGTCATCTCGTCGTCGGCCGTGTTCGGTTTCTGGCACGTGTCTGCGGCGGCCGATTTCGCGGAGACCAACGACGGCGCCGGCTCGGCGGCGCTGCTCGCCGTCATCGCGGGGACGGTGCTCGCAACGGGTGCGGCCGGCGTCGGCTTCGCGTGGTTGCGGTTGCGGTCGCGAAGCGTGCTCGCCCCGACGATCGTCCACGCCGCCGTCAATTCGACGGCGCTGCTCGCGGCGGCTGCGACCTCGTAGGCGCGACCAGGCGTCCTCGGCGGCCCTGCGCCGGTGATCCGCCGCGGTCAGGTCAGCGAGGCGAGCGTGGTGACGGCGTCGTGGACGTCGACGAAGCGGGTCGTCAGCGGGGACATCCCGAGCCGGAGGATGTCGGGGTCGCGGCGGTCGACGATCACACCCTGTTCCTCGAGCTCGGCATGCAGGCGCTTCGCGTCGGGATGACGGATCGCAACGTGCGCTCCGCGCCGGCCCGGGTCGAGTGGTGTCGCCGTGGTCAGGCCCGCCTCCCGGGCGACATCGAGCCCGAAGCCGGTGAGGCGGCGTGCCTTGTCGGCGATCTCAGCGATCCCCGCCTCAGCGGTGAGCGCGATCCCCTCTCGGGCGCCGACCAGGCCGAGGATCCCCGGGGTCCCGTTGAGCAGCCGGGCGATGCCGGCTCGCGGCTCGAACGAGCGCTCCATCGCGAACTGGTCCGTCTGGGCGAACCAGCCCCAGATCGGCTGCTGCACCTCGGCGTGCAGCGACTCGGCGACGTAGGTGAACGCCGGCGAGCCGGGGCCGCCGTTGAGGAACTTGTACGTGCAGCCCACCGCGAGCTCGGCGCCGGCTGCGCCGAGGTCGACTTCGACCGCCCCGACCGCGTGGGACAGGTCCCAGACCGTGGTGACACCTGCGGCCTCGGCCCGGGCCGTCTCTGCGGCGAGGTCGACGAGCTCCGCCGTCCGGTAGTCGACGAGCGACCGGACGACGACGTCGACCCCCTCCAGGTCGTCGACACCCCGGCGGACCGCACAGCCGCGCAGCCGGGCCACCCCGTCGACGACGTACCGGTCGGTCGGGAAGTCGTCGTCGGCGACGGCGATCACCCGGCGGTACGGGCGGAGATCGAGGGCGACGTTGACGAGCTGGAAGAGGCAGACCGTCGTCGAGTCGTGCACTGCGACCTCGCCGGGCTGCGCGCCGATGAGCGGTGCCAGCCGGTCGCCGACGGTCAGGGGCAGGTCGAGCCAGCCGTGCTCCCACCACGAGGTGATCAGGTCGCCGGCCCACTGGTGCTCGACGACCTCGTGCAGGGCGTCGACCGTCCGCCGGGGCGTCATGCCGAGCGAGTTGCCATCGAGGTAGACCGGGCCGTCGTCGGCGATCAGGAACTCGTCCCGCCAGCGGGCGAGCGGGTCCTCGCGATCGAGCGCCTCGGCGTCCTGGCGGCTGGCCGTCACTCGTCGAGCAACCCGACGAAGCTGGCGTGGCGGGCGAAGCCGTCGTTGGTGAACTCGGCGATCTCGATCGTCGCCCGCAGCGTGGGTTCGACCCACGTCGCGTCGCGCCGGTACCCGGCCGGCGGCTCCGGATCGAACGGGCAGTCGGTGGTGGTCAGCTCCCGGAGCTGCGCGGACAGCGAGTCGAGCGTCGCCTGATCGAAGCCCGTCCCGACACCGCCGGCGAACGAGAGCCGGTCGCCGTCGGGCCGGCCGACGAGCAGGGCCCCGAAGGTGTCGGCGCGGCTGCCCGAGCCGGTGGTGAACCCGCCGATCGTGACGTCGGCGCGGCGCCGGTTCTTGACCTTCCGCCAGTCCTTGGACCTCGTCCCGGGCCGGTACGTCGAGCCGAGCCGCTTGGCGATGACACCTTCGAGGCCCTGCTCGGCGGTGGCGGCCAGCAGCTCCGCGCCGTCGCCGATCCGGTGGTCGGGGATCGCCCAGTTGTCCCCCGGTTCGATCAGCTCTCCGAGCAGACGCCGGCGATCCTCGTACGGCAGGGTGATCGTGTCGGTGCCGGCGACCGAGAGCACATCGAACAGGTAGAGCACCGCCTGGCGCGCCGTCCCGGCCCCGCTCTGCTGGACGAGGTCGAAGCGCGGCTGGCCCTCGTCGTCGAGGACGACGAGCTCGCTGTCGACGATGGCACTCGTCGCGTTCAGCGCGGTCCCGAGGTCGACGAGCTCCGGCCAGCGCTCGGACACGTCGTGGCCGGCGCTGCTCTGCAGGCGGGCCCGGCCGCCGCCGAGGTGGGCGATCGTCCGGTAGCCGTCCCACTTCACCTCGAACGCCCAGCCGTCGTCCAGCGGCAGCCGACCGGCCATCGTGGCCTTCATCGGTTCGACGGGGAACGAGAGTGTCACGATGCCGATGATCTCACGTCGGCGGAACCCGAGCGGACCTCGGCGGGGATGCGGCTGGACAACACGCCGGCCGCCTCCAGTCGGCCCAGGCGGTCCTCGCCGTATCCGAGCAGCTCGGCGAGCACGGCCCGGTTGTCCTCACCCCGGTACCTCGGGGTGCCGGAGACACCGACGTCGGCGGCGTCGCTGAACCGCCAGGGGGCGTCGGGCACGCGCACCGAACCGCCGGCACGGTCGTCCACTGCGACGACTACGCCCCGCTCCTGCGCCCACTCGGTGTCGACGATCTCACCGGGGCGGCGAACCCGGCCGACCGCCAGCCGGTGTTCGGCGAAGCGTCGCTCGAACTCGTCGGCGTCGGGCACGGTCGTCGCAAAGTCGCGGATCAGGTCGCACAGCGCGCCGAAGTTCGCCAGGCGCCGCTCGACGTCGGTGAAGCGCGGATCGTCGGCGAGGTCCAGACGGTCCATCGCGGCGAGGAACAGCTCGAACGTGCCGCGCTCGGCGGGGTGCCCGCTGACGACGAGCGATTCGCCGTCGGCGACCGTCAGCACGAGGTAGTCGCCGGGCCGGAAGCTGCGGATCCAGGTCGGGTCGTCGTCGCCGTCCCACAGCGCGTCGTGGAGGTGCTCGTTCACGTACAGCATCGTCTCGGCCATCGACACGTCGATCACCTGCCCCCGGTCGGTCCGCTCGCGCTGGACGAGCGCCGCCAGGATCGCAGTCGCCGCTTCGAGCGCGGTGTACACGTCGGCGTGGCTGTGAGGATCCTTGGCGTAGCCGCCCTCGCGGGCGTCGCCCTGGGAGGCGATGATGCCCGCCTCGGCCTCGACGACGGGTGCGTAGGCCCGCCGCTGCACCCACGGGCCGGTCTGGCCGTACCCGGAGATCGACGCGTAGATCAGCCGCGGGTTCCGGGCCAGCGCCACGTCGGGCCCGAGCCCGAGCTTGTCCATGACGCCGGGCCGGAAGTTCTCGACCAGCACGTCGGCGTGCTCGATCAACTCGAGCATCAGCGCGACCCCGTCCGGGACGGTGAGGTCGATGCTCACGTTGCGCTTGCCGGTGTTCTGCTGGACGAAGTAGCTCGACAGGCCGTGCCGCCGGGGCGTGGCGAACCGGGTCAGGTCGCCGCTCGGTGGTTCGATCTTGATGACGTCGGCACCGAGGTCGGCGAGCGTCCGGGTGCAGTGCGGGCCCGACAGCACGCGGGTGAGGTCCAGCACGCGGACACCATCGAGCGGCGTGGTCATGGGTCCATCGTGACGGATCGCGCTGCGCTGCGCACAAGCGACGCACCCTTCCTCGTTCCCGGCACCGGGCAGGGACGCTGGCTCCATCGGACGAGGACCGGCCCGGCCGATCCGGTCGGGCCCCGGTCAATAGTCTCGGGTCGTGCACGACGACCGGTCGCTGGTCGAACAGCGGATCCGCCGCGAACTGTGGGGGCGGGTGCTCCCACTCGTCCACCGCGACCGTCGGGCGCTGTCGATCGAGGCCGGGCCCGACCCCGCCCGGCTGTCGTCGTTCGCGCCGGGCACCGCGTGGGGTGCGCCGTGGACGACGACCTGGTTCCGGTTGCGGGGCGAGATCCCGCCCGGATGGGCGGGGGAGCGGGTCGAGGCCGTGATCGATCCCGGCTTCACCCGCGCCGCCGCCGGGTTCCAGTGCGAGGCGCTCGTCGTCGAGGCCGGTGACGACGGCCGGTGGCGACCGGTGCAGGGGATTCACCCGAATCGCACCAACGTCGCCGTCGCGTCCGATCCCGGGCCGGTCGAGCTGCTCGTCGAGGCGGCTGCCAATCCCTCGTTCCCAGAGTTCTATCCGTCGCACCTGGGGTCCCGGGCGACCGCCGGCGAGGAACCGCAGTACCGGTTCCGCACCGCCCACCTCGTCGTTGTCGACCATGCCGCAGAGGCGCTCGCCCACGACGTCGACGTCCTCGACGGCCTCATGCGATCCCTCGCCGTCGCCGACCCGCGCCGGGCCCGCCTGCTCGGCGCGATCGAGGCCGCCCTCGACGCGCTGCCCGACGTCGGACGCGCCCGCGCCGTCCTCGTTCCGCACCTCGCCGATGCCGGCACGGTGGGCCGCCACCGCATCGTCGCCACGGGCCATGCGCACATCGACACCGCCTGGCTGTGGCCGGCGAGCGAGACCGTGCGCAAGTGCACGCGCACGTTCTCGTCGGTCGTGGGGATGATGGACGAGTACCCGGACTTCCGCTTCACCTGCTCCCAGGCCCAGCAGTACGCCTGGATCGAGCGGAACCACCCCGAGCTGTTCGAGGCGATCCGGGCCCACGCCGCGGCGGGGCGGTGGATCCCGGTCGGTGGCATGTGGGTCGAGGCGGACATGAACCTGCCGTCCGGCGAGAGCCTCGCCCGCCAGATCGTCCACGGCCAGCGCTACTTCGAGCGGTACTTCGGCCGCCGCTGTACCGAGGTCTGGATCCCCGACGTGTTCGGCTATCCGGCCGGGCTGCCCCAGCTCTTCGCCGCCGGTGGCATGACCCGCTTCGTCACCCAGAAGCTGTCGTGGAACAAGCAGAACCGATTCCCCCACCACACCTTCTGGTGGGAGGGATTGGACGGGACCAGGGTCCTCACGCACTTCCCGCCGGTCGACACCTACAACGCCGAGGTGACGCCCGAGGAGGTGGGCCGCTCGATGGCCGGCTTCCTCGACCACCGGTGGAGCGGCGCCTCGCTCCTGCCGTTCGGGTACGGCGACGGCGGCGGCGGCCCGACGCGGGAGATGCTCGAGCGGGCCCGCCGGCTGGCCGTCGCCGACTCGCGGGCGATCGTCGAGCTCGGGTCGCCGGCGGACTTCTTCGAGCTCGTCGAGCGGGAGGCGCTCGACGGTGCCGACGTCCCGGTGTGGCGCGGGGAGCTGTACTTCGAGACCCATCGCGGCACGTTGACCAGCCAGCTGCGGACCAAGCTGGGCAACCGCCGCTGCGAGCGGCTGCTCGTCGAGGCCGAGCTGTGGGCCGCGGCAGGTGGTCGGGCGGCCGGCGTCGACGACCTCTGGCGCGAGGTGCTCACCCAGCAGTTCCACGACATCCTCCCCGGTTCCTCGATTCGGTGGGTGCACGACGACGCGGAGGAGGTCTTCGACCGGGTCGGGGCGGATCTGGAGCGGCGGATCGAGGACTCGCTGCAGTCGGTCGTCCCCGCCGGCACCTGGCTGGCCAACGCCGCCGACGCACCGATCGACGAGGTCGTCGTCACCGCCGGCGACGCGCTCGACGGCGTCGAGCACGAGTCCGGGACGACGCAGCGGCTGGCCGACGGCCGCGCAGCGTTCCGGGCAACCGTCCCACCGTTCGGCGTGGCCCCGGTCGCACCGCAACCCGTCGAGGACCGGGTCGTGCTCACCGAGACGTCGATGACCAACGCACACCTCGCCGTGCGCTGGAACCCGGCCGGCGAGCTGATCTCGGTCATCGACATCGACCACTCCCGCGAGGTGGTGCCCGTCGACGAGCGGGTCGCCCGGTTGGAGCTTGCGGTGGACCAACCCGTCGAGTACGACGCCTGGGACCTCGAGGCGTGGACCCACCGCAATGCGGCGCCGGTCGAGGGGCCCGCGGAGATCGAGGTGCTCGATCGCGGTCCGCTGGTCGGGCGGACGCGTGTCACCCGTCGTTTCGGTCCGTCGACGGCGATCGTCGAGTTCGAGCTGCTGGCGGGCTCCCGCCAGCTCGGGATCCGCGTCGAGGTGGACTGGCAGCACCGCGAGCGGCTCCTGACGATGGTGTTCCCGCTCGACGTCCGGGCCGACACGGCGGCCTGCGACGTCCAGTTCGGGGTCGTGCACCGCCCGACCCATGCGTCGAGCCCGTGGGACGCGGCGAAGTTCGAGGTCTGCGCCCATCGGTTCGTCGACCTGTCCGAACCGAGCTTCGGCGTGGCGGTGCTCAACGACGGGCGCTACGGCCACAACGTGTTCGGCGGGGCGGTGCGGGTCAGCCTCGCCCGCGCCCCGCAGTACCCGGACCCCGACGCCGACCGAGGGCGCCATGAGGTGACTCTGGCGATCCGCCCGCACGCCGCTGGGCTCGCCGAAGTGCGGGCCGCCGCGTCGGTCATGAACCGTCCCCTCAGGGTGGTTCGGGGCGGGTCCGCCTCGACGTCACCTCGACCGGTGGTGGCGGTGACCGGCGACGACGGTGCGCCAGCGGCCGGCGTCGCGGTCGACGCCGTCAAGTTCGCCGACGACGGCTCCGGCGACCTGATCGTTCGGCTGCACGAGGCGCTCGGCGACCGGGTGCGGGTGTCGGTCGGCGCCGACCGGCCGATCGCCGATGCGTGGCGCTGCGACCTGCTGGAGGACCCCGTCGCCGGCGAGGAGGTCGGCGACGACATCGTCGCGTTCACGCTGCGCCCCTTCGAGCTGGTCACGCTCCGCCTCGCGACGTGATCCTGGCTCACTCGCTGCGTCCTGCAGCTCGCTCCCGTCCGGCTCGTCGCTGGCGCTTCCCTCGCCGGCTGTGATCACTTAGCCGGTCTCAGGCGAGGCGGCCATCCTGGCCGCAAGCGGCGAAGCGGCCGCCCGGGCCGAGGCGTGATGACGTCCCGGTGCGTGCGTGTGTCAGGCCGGGGCGAGTTGGCGGAGGGCGGCGCCGGCGTAGAGCGAGATGCCCGTGGCCATGGCCTGCTCGTCGAAGACCACCCGGTTGGAGTGGTTCGGTGCCGCCTTGGCCGGGCTGCGGTCGGGCGGCGTGGCGCCGAGGAACATCATCGCCCCGGGAAGCTGCTGCAGCACGTAGCTGAAGTCCTCCGCGCCCATCACGGGGTGGGGCAGGCGGACGACGCGGTCCTCCCCGACGAGGTCGTTCGCCAGCGCCAGCGTGAACTCGGCGAACCGGTCGTCGTTCGACGTCACCGGGTACCCGGCGTCGATCTCGACGTCGGCCTGGCAACCGTGCGCCGCTGCGATCCCGTCGGCGACCCGGCGGATGCCGTCGTGCACCCTGGAGCGCGTCGACTCGCTCACCGCCCGGATCGTGCCGAAGATCTCGGCGGTCTCGGGGATCACGTTGTCCGTCGTCCCGGCGCTGATCCGCCCGACCGTGACGACCGACGGGTCGAAGACGTCGATCGACCGCGTGATCATCGTCTGCAGCGACTGGACGATCTCGCACGCGACCGGGATCGGGTCGAGCGCCCGGTACGGCTCGCTGGCGTGGCCACCGCGGCCGTGGACGAGAATCGTCATCGTGTCGGCCGACGCCATGACCGCCCCGCGCCGCGTGCTCACCCAACCGGTCGGGAGGGCGGACGTGGTGTGGAGTGCGAAGGCCGACTCGACGGGTGAGGGTGAACCGTCGGCCAGGGGCGGGACGTCGAGGAGGCCCTCGTCGAGCATGAACCGGGCCCCGTGGTGACCCTCTTCCCCGGGCTGGAACATGAACAGGACCCGGCCGGCGAGGTCGTCGCGCCGAGCCGCGAGCAGCCTCGCAGCACCGGCGAGCATCGCCGTGTGGGTGTCGTGCCCGCAGGCGTGCATGGCGCCGTCGACGCGGGAGGCGTAGTCGAGCCCGGTGTCCTCGGTCAGCGGGAGAGCGTCCATGTCGCCGCGGAGCAGCACCGTCGGGCCGGGGGTGGCGCCGTCGAGGAGGGCGGTGCTCCCGCTGGTCGACTCGTGAGTCGTCACTGCGAGGGGCAGGTCCTCGAGCGCGGCGAGCACCCGATCGCGGGTGATCGGGAGGTCGTTGCCGACCTCGGGCCACTCGTGCAGGTCGCGGCGCATCTCGATCGCGTCGCCCAGCAGGTCTTCAGCATGGGCGGGGACGGATGCGAGCGGGCCGTCATCCTCGCGGGGAGTTCGTCGGCGCATCACGGACGGGGTGCGGTCGTCGGCATCGGTCCATCCTACGGCTTCCCTTTCGGCGCCTTCGCCGCCCACCGTGGGGTCGAGCGGGTCCCGACCGGGCCCGCCCGGAAGGAGCGAGACGATGACGATGTACGGAGCGAACCCCGAGGAGCTGGCGAACCTGGGCAACACCCTGACCCGGCAGATCGACGCCATCGAGCAGGTCGTCGCAACCGTGGACGGGGTCTTGAACGGCACGACGTGGCAGGGCCCGGCGCGGGAGCGTTTCGTCGAGGACTGGAACGGTTCGTTCAAGCAGGCGCTGAGCCGGCTCAACGAAGCGTTCGGGTCAGCCGGCCGTGACTGCGTCGCCCGCTCGGACGAGCTGCGCCGTGTGATGGGCGCGGCGTAGAACCCCCGTCCTTGTGCGGTCGCGCACCTGTCCGACCTACGCTGTGCACGATGGTGCGAATCGAGTTCACGATCGAGCCGTTCGTCGAAGGGCACCCGGGCGCTCACGTCGCGGCTGCGGTGGACGCGGCTCGGGCCCTGGGCGCCGACGTCGAGTTCGGTCCGTTCGGGTCGTCGTGCGAGGTCGAAGACAGCGGTGCCGGATCCCTGGTCGGTGCCGTCACCGATGCCGCAGTGGCCAATGGCGCCACACACATCAGCGTCCACGTGGAGCAGCTCGGATGAGCGACGGCACCACGCATCCGCTGATCCGTGCGACGCAGCCGCTCGTCGACGCCGTCGGGGCGTCGTTCGTCCCGGCCGACGAGGCCGAAGCCGGCGACGTCAGCCTCGAGTGGGACGGCGAGGTGGTCGGTGCCGTCCGCTTGCCGCCGCTGCACGGAGCCCTCGATCGCCTGATCGCGACCGTCGAGGCCGAGCTGGGCGACGAGCTGCCGAAGCTCTCCCGGGAGGACAAGCAGCGGGCGATCCGGCTGCTCGACCAGCGCGGTGCGTTCATCCTGCGCCGGGCGGTGGAGGACGTGGCCGACGCGATGGGCGTGAGCCGCATCACGGTGTACAACTACCTCAATGCGATCCACCGCTGAACCGTCCCGATGACGGAGCGTCACATCGACAGCTTCGACGTCATCGCCTTCGATGCGGACGACACGTTGTGGCAGTCGGAGGACTCGTTCCACCGCGCCGACCGACGATTCACCGAACTCGTGGGGCCCTATGCGCCGTCGGGGATCGACGTGCACGACGCGCTCCGTGCGACCGAGCGCGCCGACGTGTCGATCACCGGATACGGCGTGAAGGCCTACACCCTGTCGATGGTTCGGGCGGCGATCACGATCACCGACGGGCTGATCCCGTCCGAGGTCGTCGGCGAGCTCGTGCAGGTCGGCCGGGACATGCTGACCGAGCCGGTGCACCTCCTGCCCGACGTGCCCGAGGTGCTCGCAGCGGTCGGGGCCGAGCGGCGGCTGGTGCTGATCACCAAGGGCGATCTGGTGCACCAGACCCGCAAGGTCTCCACCTCGGGGATCGAGCACCACTTCGCCGACATCGAGATCGTGCTGGAGAAGGACCCGGCCGCGTACGCACGGATCCTCGAACGGATCGATGTCCCGCCGGAACGGTTCTGCATGGTGGGCAACTCGGTCCGCAGCGACGTGCTGCCCGTGATGGCGCTCGGCGGGCACGCAGTCCACATCCCGTACCACCTCACCTGGGAGCTCGAACACGTCGACGACCACGACGAGGACGTCACCGAGCTGGACACGATCGCCGAGCTCCCCGCCTGGCTCGGAATCGGGTGATTCCGTGACTCGGGGTCCGCGGGCCGGGTCTGTCTCCACGGACTCCGACAGTCGGCGGGGACGGTCCCCTCCGTACTCAAGGTCTTCGACCTTGAGTCCTCCGAGGACAGTCCCCAGTGGACGCTGGCCTCCCGGACGGCCGAGGACTCAAGTCTGCGACGTTGAGTCCTCGGGGTCGGGACGCACCGCTTGCGGCCAGGATGGCCGCTCGCTGAAGTCATCCGGCGTTCCGCGCGCCGGCGAGGGAAGCGCCAGCGACGAGCTAGCTGAGACGCTCTCTACAGGCGCCGCAACCTCACCTGGTCGACGCGGTGGTCGCGTTGTTTGTGGACGATCAGGCTGGCCCGCTCGCGGGTCGGGGCGATGTTCTCCCGGAGGTTGAGGCCGTTGATGTCGCTCCAGATGCCCCTGGCCGTCGCCACCGCCTCGTCGTCGGTCAGGTCGGCATAGAACCGGAAGAAGCTGTCCGGGTTCTGGAACACGGACTCCCGCAGGGTCAGGAAGCGGTCGACGTACCACTGCTCGACGTCGGCCTCGGCGGCGTCGATGTAGATCGAGAAGTCGAAGTAGTCGCTGACGAACTCGTCGGCGCCGGTCCCGACCTGGAGCACGTTGAGGCCCTCGATGATCACGATGTCCGGACGGCTGACGACGATCCGCTCGCCCTCGACGATGTCGTACACGACGTGGCTGTAGACCGGCGCCTCGACGTGTTCGCTCCCGCTCTTGATCTCCCGGAGCACGCGCAGAAGCTCCCGCGTGTCGTAGGACTCGGGGAACCCCTTGCGGTTCATGATGCCGCGCTCCTCGAGGACCCGGTTGGGGTGGAGGAACCCGTCGGTCGTGATCAGGTCGACCTGCGGGTGGTCTGGCCACTGCGCGAGCAGCGCCTGCAGGATTCGGGCGAACGTGCTCTTGCCGACGGCGACGGACCCGGCGACGCCGATCACGTACGGCACCTTCGGCGCGATCGCCCCGAGGAACGTGGCCGACACCTTGTGGAGGTCCTGCGTGGCGCTCACGTAGAGGTTGAGCAGTCGGCTGAGCGGCAGGTAGATCGCCGCCACCTCCTCGAGGTCGATCTGCTCGTTGATGCCCTGGAGCTTGGCCAGCTCCGGCTCGCCCAGCGTGAGGGGTGTCTGCGCGCGGAGGGCCGCCCACATGTCGCGGTCGAAGCTGAGGAAGCGCCCGGCGTTGTCGCTCACACTGCGACTGTAGGGCGGCACCTCGGTCGCAGCCCGGTCCCCGGGGGCCGACCCGAGCGGCCGTAGTGTGCGGGAGTGGCCGCGGTCTCGGAGCGCAAGCGGCTCGGCGCCTGGTACACGCCGCCCGAGCTCGTCGACCTGATCGTCGGCGAGGTCGCGTCGGCGGCGTTCGTCGAGTCGATCGGCGATCGGCCGCTGCGGGTGCTCGACCCGGCGTGCGGTGACGGCCGGTTCCTGCGGGCGGTCGCCGACCGGGCTGCTGCGCTCGGCGCGCCGACCCGGCTCGTCGGCGTCGACATCGACCCTGCCGCGACCGAACGTGCCCGGCACGCGGTTCCGGAGGCCGACGTCGCGACCGCCGATTCGCTGCGTCGGGAGTGGGACGGCCATCGGTTCGACCTCGTGATCGGCAACCCGCCGTTCCTCTCGCAACTCGCTGCGGCGACGAGCCGCGGGGGGTCGAGCGACCTCGGTGGCGGCCCGTACGCCGACGCGGCGGTCGAGTTCCTGGCGCTCGCCGCACAGCTCGTCGAGCCCGACGGAGGCCGCGTTGCGTTCGTCCTCCCGCAGTCGGTCCTCGCCGCCCGCGACGCGGCGGAGGTGCGGGCCCGTTTCGAGGAACGGGCCGAGATGGTCTGGTCGTGGTGGAGCGACGAGCGGGTCTTCGACGCGGGCGTGTTCACCTGCGCGCTGGCCTTCGAGTTCGGCGGAGACCGGTCCGTGGCGGCAGGTGGCACGTGGTCCCACGTCGTCACTTCTCGCGGCAGCGTCCCGTCGCTCCCCGCCGCGCTCGACGGGGCAGGCACGCTCGGCGACCGGGCCCGGTTGAACGCCAACTTCCGCGACGAGTACTACGGCATGATTCCGGGCGTCGGCGACCACGGTGGCGGGCCGCCGCTCGTCACCAGCGGGCTGATCGATCCCGGTGTCAACCGGTGGGGCGAGACCGCGGTGACGTTCGCGCGCCGCCGGTTCGCCGCCCCGCGCGTCGACGTCGATGCGCTCGACGAGCGGATGCAGCGGTGGGCCACCGAGCGGCTGGTCCCGAAGGTGCTGGTCGCCAACCAGACCCGAATCGTCGAGGCGGTCTGCGACCCCGCCGGTGACTGGCTGCCGGCGGTGCCGGTCGTCGCGGTCTACCCGCTCGACGCGGAACCGTCGACGGCCTGGGAGATCGCCGCGCTGCTCACCTCGCCGGTCGCATCGGCCTGGGCCTGGGCGCGCAGCGCGGGGACCGGGTTGTCCGCGGGTGCGATCCGCCTCGGCCCGGTGATGCTCGCCGAGCTGCCGGGGCCGGCCCGCTCACTGCGCGCTGCAGCCGCAGCGCTGCAGGCGGGCGACGTGCGCAGCTGTGGATCGGCCGTCGTCGGAGCATTCGGGCTCGCCGGGCGCGAGGATCTCGTGGGCTGGTGGTTCGACGGCTTGGACCGGATCGAGTCGCGGCGAGCATCGACCGCCGCTGCCTCCAGCTGAACGCCGCGACGTTCCGCCGGCGAGTTGACGGGCGCAGGTCCTGTCCCCGGACGATGCAACGGGTCCGGCGGCGTCAGGCGACCGTCGCCGAGCGGGCTCGGCCCGCCCCCCGGCGTCGCAGTCCGCGCCAACCCGGTGACCCGGCCAGCATCCAGAGCAGGGTGAGTCCGACCAGCTCGCTGATGTGGGCGGCTTCGGCGAGCGCCGTTCGACCTCCGTCGAGCATGTCGAAGACCGCACTCAACGCGATCGTCGCGACGAGCGCAGCGGTGAACGGCAGCAACCCGAACGCACGGTGCGGCTTCCAGGCGGCGAACGCGAACCCGAACGCCAGCGCCACGCCGAACGCCCCGATGTGGCGGGCGACGTGTGTGTCGGCCCCGCCGGCGTCGCCGAGCACGAGGGCCGGCACGTTCTGCACGAAGATGACCAGCGCCACCCAGGCGAGTGCGGGTCGGATCCACCCGCCGCGGCCCAACCGGGCCGGCCGGGCGCGGGCGGTGACGACGTCGACGAGGTCGGGAACGGCCTCGGCGGGCCGGACCCGCACTCGACGATCGAGCTGGGCGATGCGGTCGGCGTGCGAACGGCACCCCGTGCACCCCTCGACGTGGTGGTCGAGCGAGGTTCGCTCGTCGGCGGTCAACTCCCCGTCGGCGGCAGCGGAGAGCAGCTCCCTGGCGTGGTCACACTTCACACCCCGACTGGTCGTCGCGACGCGGGAAACGGTTCCCACGCTGCGAGACTGGGACGTGATGGACCACCTCACCAAGCTGCTGCTCGCCGCCCGGGACGGCGACCGGGATGCGCTCGAGCGGTTCATCGCCGAGACCCAGGCCGACGTCTGGCGCCTCTGCCGCTACCTGGGCGACCGGGGGGTCGCCGACGATCTGGCCCAGGAGACCTACGAGCGGGCGATCGCGTCCGTCCACCGCTACCGGGCCGACGGCCCGGCGCGGGGGTGGTTGTTCACGATCGCTCGGCGGGTGTGCGTCGACCACACGCGGCGGGCGCAGCGGCGCCGCCGGCTCGACCTGGCGGCTCGCAACGAGGCGACCGCCGACGGGTTCTCCGGCGGGACGGTGGTCACCGACGGAGCCCGGCGCGTCGAGCTCGACGAGCTGCTGGGCGACCTCGACGACGACCGCCGCGCGGCCTTCGTGCTCACCCAGGTGCTCGGCCTGCACTACGACGAGGCGGCCGAGGTGCTCGGCTGCCCGGTGGGCACGATCCGCTCGCGTGTGTCCCGGGCGCGTGGCGACCTGATCGAGATGCTCGAACCCGACGAACTCCGGGCGACGGGAACCGGCGACGACCCTGGGACGACCGGTCCACTGTGATCACCCCTCGGTTTCGTCGCTCGGCCGCCGCTGCGGCCGTCTCGGTGCTGCTCTTGGCGTTCGCCTCGGCCTGCGGGGCGGACGGCTCCGACGTGGCTCTCAGCGAGGCGGGCGAGCGCGGCAGGAGGATCTCCAACTCGAACGGGTGCGCCGCCTGCCACGGCGCGAACGGGCAGGGGGGCACGGGCCCGACCTGGGTCGGCCTCGCCGGCGCAGAGGTCGAGCTGCTCGACGGTACCTTCGTCGTTGCCGACGAGGCGTACCTCGTCCGGGCGATCGTCGAACCCGAGGCCGACCTGCGGGCGGGGTACACGCTGCAGATGCCGCGGAACTCGCTCAGTGAATCCGAGGTGGCCGACGTGATCGCCTACATCGAGGACCTCAGCCGAGACGATGGTTGAGCGGACGCGCGCTCGCCGGGTCGGCCCTCGAATCCGGTCGCGCCGCCCGGTGACCGCTGCTGTGGTCGGTGCCGCGATCCTGCTCGCCGCCTGCGGCGGCGACGGCGACGATGCCGGCGACTCGAACGGCGACGATTCGCCGATCGTCGAGTCCGTGCCCGACGACCGCGCGCTGTCGGGCATCGTGCGCGATCCTCCGCCGGACGTCGCGGCCACGTCGATGCCGTCGCTGAGCGAGCCGGGCGACGCGATCGAGTTCCAGGCGCAAGACGGCGGGCTGCAGGTGGTCTACTTCGGCTACACGAACTGCCCGGACGTCTGCCCGACGTCGCTGTTCGACCTGACGGTCGCGCTGCGGATGCTCCCCGAGGAGAAGGCCGCGCTGGTCGACACGGTCATGGTCACCGTCGACCCCGATCGCGACCTCGACATCCTCACCGACTACGTCCAGAGTTTCATCCCTGACGCCGACGCTGCGGGCACCCCCGACGACGCCGTCCTGATGGCGGTCGCCGAGCCGTTCGGGGTCACCTACGACGTGCGCACGCTCGACGACGGCACGATCGAGGTCGACCACAGCCCGTTCCTCTACGTGGTGGACGACCGGGGCGAACTGGTCCTGACCTGGCAGTTCGGTGCACCCTCCGAAGAGATGGCGGCCGATCTGTTCCAGTTGCTCGAGGCACGGGTGGCGTGACCGTCCGCAAGGCGCTGGCTGCGGTGGTGTTGTCGGCGGTCGTGCTGGCGGCCTGCGGCGGCGACGAGGGCGCCGACGGCCCCGGGATCGTGTCCGCCGACCAGATCGAGTCGGCGACCTACGAGTACGTCATCCCGCTCGGCGCCGGCGAGGCGCTCGACGCAGGCACCCCACTCGAGGTGCTGCCCGGCGAGCTCGTCGTGTCGGTCGGCGAGACGATCCGCATCGTGAACGAGGACGAGCGAGGCCACAACGTCGGACCGTGGTTCGTCGGCGCCAACGAGGTCGTGTCGCAGCGCTTCTCGTCGCCCGGCGAGTTCGAGGGCGTGTGCACGGTGCACCCGAGCGGGCAGCTCGTCCTCGTCGTCGAGGAGTGATGGGCCGCTTGTTGCGGCGCGCCGGCTGCGCCGTCATCGCAGGGTGCGCGCTAGGGCTCGCCGTGGGATCGCCGGCGTTCGCCGACCCCGCAGGACCGACGGACTACCTGTCCGAGATCACCGCGATCGACCCGCCGACGCCGACGATCGCCATGGTCGTCGTCGGCGGCGACTCGTTCGTCGAGCTCGACGTGGTGTCGGGAACCGAGGTGATCGTCGTCGGCTACCGCGGCGAGGACTACCTGTGGTTCCGCAGCGACGGGACGGTGCTGGAGAACCAGAACTCGCCGAGCAAGTACAACAACGAGGAGCGATTCGGCGGCAGCGAGATCCCGGCGTCGGCCACACCTGACGCCGAGCCGGCCTGGGAGGCGATCGGCTCCAACGGCCGCTGGGCCTGGCACGACCACCGTGCCCACTGGATGCAGCAGATCCGCCCGGTCGGCAAGGCCGCCGGCGACCAGATCCTGGAGGCGGTCATCCCGCTGCGGGTCGACGGCGTCGAGGTCGACGTCACGGTCATCAGCACGTGGCAGCCGGCGGCCTCGCGGCTGCCGATCGGGCTCGGGGTGCTGGCGGGCGTCGCGACGATCGCGCTGGCCTGGTGGCTCCGGGCGGGGCGGTGGTTCGCGGCGGTAGCGCTGCCGCCGTCGCTCGTCGCACTGGTCGCCGGGGTCTGGCAGTTCCTCTCGCTGCCACCCGAGACCGGACCCCGCACCGTGTGGTGGCTGCTCCCGGCGCTGGCCACGGTGGGCGCCGCGGTTGCCGTCGTTGCGGTTCGGCGTGGCGCCCGCTTCGTCGCCTGGGCCGCGGTGCTCCTCACCGGCGTCGAGCTGGCGATGTGGGGCTTCATCAAGCGCGACGGGTTGTCGGCGGCGCTGATCCCGACCGACGCCCCCGGGTGGTTCGATCGGTTCGCCACTGCGACGGCGCTGACCGCGGGGACCGGTCTCGCCGTGCTGGCCGTCGTCGAGCTGTTCGGCCTCGGCACCACACGCGAGGCGAAGGCCGCCCTCGATCCCGCAGCGGCCTGAGAAGACCCGTTCTCCTCGCGTTTCGTGTCGCTCAGCGACAGCCCCGCTCAGGATCTTGGGGCGGGCGTCAGCGGTTCCAGGGGGCGGTCGGGCTCACGGCGCCCGGCCCGCCGGTCAGCACCTCGGCGCCGTCGTCGGTGACGAGCAGCGTGTGCTCGAACTGGGCCGTCCGCTTGCCGTCGGCGGTCACCGCGGTCCAGTCGTCGTCCCAGATCCGGTAGTCGATCGTGCCGAGGGTGATCATCGGCTCGACGGTGAACGTCATCCCCGGCCGCATGATCGTGCTCGCCCGGCTGTCGTAGTAGTGCAGCACCTGGATGTCGGTGTGGAACTGTTCGCCGATCCCATGCCCGACGAAGGCCCGGACGACGCCGTAGCGGTACCGGCGGGCGTGGTCCTCGATCGCCCGGCCGATGTCGGACAGCGGGCGGCCGGGCCGGACCGCCTCGATGCCGCGCCACATGCACTCCTCGGTCACCCGGACCAGCTGGCGGCTCTCCGGGTCGACGTCTCCGACGAAGAACGTCGCATTGGTGTCGCCGTGCACGCCACCGATCCACCCCGTGACGTCGATGTTGCAGATGTCGCCGTCCTGGAGCGGACGAGAGTCGGGGATGCCGTGGCAGATCACCTCGTTGACCGAGGTGCAACAGGCCTTGGGGTAGTTGTGGTAGTTGATCGTCGACGGGTACGCGCCCCGGGCGACGAACGCGTCGTGGACGGCGATGTCGATCTCCTCGGTCGTCACCCCGGGGGCGACCATCTCGCCGGCCAACGCCAGCACCTCGGCGGCGACCGCACCGGAATGCCGCATCCGCTCGATGATCTCGGGTGACTTGACGCGGTCCTCCTCCCACCGCTCGTACTCGCCGGTGTCGGCATACGGCGGCCGGGCGATGTGGGCCGGTACCTCGCGCATCGGGCTCACGGTCCCCTGGAGGACGCGGCCCTCGGACTTCTTGTGGCAACGCTTGTACTTCCGGCCGCTCCCGCACCAGCACGGCTCGTTCGCCTTGGGCAGCGTCGCCGGAGCCGTGGTGAGGGACATGGCCACAGGATACGTCGAATCCAGCAGTTGGCCGCCGCCGGAGCCCCGGCCGCGCCGGCGGCCACCTCTCAAGATTCGATCAAGCCGCAGGATCGATTGCCACGTCGAGTGGACAGTTCGCTGTGTTCCGTCAACTCGACCTGAAGCGAGGCCACTCCGTCATGAGAATCACGCACGAACGAGGCACGGCGACGAGACACCGACGGCTGGCGGTCGCCGCCGTCGCGGCAGTCGTCGGCGTCACGAGCCTGG
>JAAUXY010013849.1_pt1 | contig 22437 bp, 16 predicted proteins | sample 7278121 | NCBI WGS metagenome assembly JAAUXY01 (sample SAMN14350117, study PRJNA611818) | marine sediment metagenome | isolation source: surface marine sediment (1.8m) | place: French Polynesia: Moorea | collected 2018-08 | reverse complement strand
TGAATGAAGTACACCTGGCCGCCGCGCTTGATCTCGCGCAGGCAGGCCTCTCGAATCAGCGTATCGCTCCACTGCCCGACGAACGTCTTGACGGACAGCCGCTCGGATGGGGGCGTCGTGATCAGCGACATCTCCCGTATGCCGCCGAGCGCCATGTTCAGCGTGCGCGGGATAGGCGTCGCCGTCAGCGTCAGCACGTCGATCTCGGCACGCAGCGCGCGGATGGCTTCCTTGTGGCGAACGCCGAACCGGTGTTCCTCGTCGATGATCACGAGCCCGACGTCTTTCAGGTCCTTCGTGTGCTGCAGCAGGCGGTGCGTGCCGATCACGACGTCAACCTTGCCGCTGCGCATGCCTTCGACGATGGTCTTGATCTGCTTCGTCGACTGGAAGCGAGAGATCACCTCCGTGCGGACGGGCCAGTCTGCGAATCGATCCCGGAAGTTCTGGCCGTGCTGCTGCGCGAGCAGCGTCGTCGGCACGAGCACGGCGACCTGCTTGCCGCCCATGACCGCCGCAAAGGTGGCGCGCAGGGCAACTTCAGTCTTGCCGAAGCCCACGTCCCCGCAGACGACGCGATCCATCGGCTGATTGGCAGCCAGGTCGGACAGGACTTCGGTGATCGTCCTCTCCTGGTCCTCGGTGGGCTCGAACGGGAAGGCGTCCTCGAAGGCCCGATAGTCCGCTTCCGACCAGCGGAAGGAGTGACCGGGCCGCGCCGCGCGCCGGGCGTATACGTCCAACAGTTCCGCGGCGACGTCGCGAATCTTCTTGATCGCTCGCTTGCGCGCTTTCGCCCACTGGTCGCTGCCGAGCCGGTGCAGCGGCGCATTCTCAGGTGACGCGCCCGTGTAGCGGGAGATCAGTTCCAGCGCGTGCACCGGGACGTAGAGCTTGTCGCCGTCGGCATATTCGAGGTGCAGGAACTCGGCCGCGATGCCGCCGGCTTCGAGCGTAACCAGCCCGAGATAGCGGCCAACGCCGTACTCGGCGTGAATGACGGGCGCGCCCTCCGCGAGGTCATCGAGCTGTCGAATGATCGTTTCAGGGTCGCGATCCTTGCGCCGCCGACGGGGCTTTGCGCGCTCGCCGAAGAGCTGCTGCTCGCTGATGACGGCGAGGCCAGCCTCCGGCATCAATACGCCGTGCTCCAGCGGCGCGATCGCAACGCCGATTCGCTCCGACGAGTCGGTGAATTGCTGCCAGCTGTCGACGCGGTGCAGGTCGAGCCCGCGCCCGTTCAGCAGGTCGTAGACCTGCTCTCGACGGCCGGCCGAATCCGTCGTGAACAACACGCGCAGGTCGGACGCTTGCAGGAAACTCATCAGGCCGGCGGCCGCATCCTCGTAGCGCGCCTCGATTCGCAGCGCCGGCGGCTTCCTCGTCGCGAGATTCAGCGCATTGCCGTCGAGTGATCGCGTCGAGTAGTCGACGCGCGCCAGCGACTCGATCGCGCCGGCCGTGTCGTCGACCGACACGAAGGTCTCTTCGGGCGACAGTACGGGCCGCTCGGGATCGAGCCGGCACATCTCGTAGCGTTCCTCGATTTCGCTCCACGTGTCCTCGAGCGTCGCGCGCAGGTCCTCGGGCGCGACGACCAGCGTGTCGTCAGGCAGGTACTGCAGCAGCGACGCCGTCTGATCGAAAAACAGCGACAGGTAGTATTCGATGCCGCCGTGAGCGATGCCGTCCGACACGTCGCGATAGACCCGCGACTTGCCGGGCTGACCCTCGAAGCGCTCACGATAGCGGTCGCGGAAGTTCTTTACCGACGCATCGTCGAGCGGGACTTCGCGCGCCGGCAGGACATCGAGGCGCTCAATCCTGTCCCCGGATATCTGTGTCTCCGGGGAGAAATCTCGAAGCGATTCGATCTCGTCGTCGAAAAAGTCGATCCTCACCGGTTGATGGCTGCCCATCGGGAATACATCGATCAGCGAACCGCGCACGGCAAACTCGCCGTGTTCGGCCACCTGGGATACGCGGGCGTAGCCGGCATCGACTAATGATTCGGTGAATCGCTCGCGGCTTATCGTCTGGCCGGTCTCGAGTTTCAGCGAGCGAGCCTGGACGTAACGTTTGGGCGGCAGTCGCTGCAGCAGGGCGGGCGCGGCGACGATGACGACGCCGTGACGGAGCTCCCCGAGCTGGGATAGCACCCGCAGCCTGCCGGAGATGATGTCCTGGTGCGGACTGAAGCTGTCCCAGGGCAGGGTCTCCCACTCGAGGAAATGCAGGACCGGTGCGGCACCTTCGAGGAAGAAGTTCAGCTCCGCCTCCAGCTGGTCCGCCTGCCGGGGATCGTCGGCGACGACAAGCACCGGGCGCGTACTGCGCAGCACGATTTCGCTGATCGCGAGCGCGCAGCTGGCGCCTAGCAGACGGCCCCAGCGCTGGCGCTGGCCGTCTGTCGGTAAGACGCGATTTTCAGGTACGAGTAAGGCGGACACAGACATAAGCCGCGGCGGAAACGGCACGCGATTATACACAGGGCCTGTTAGCACTATGGAGATGCACCCTGCCGGAAGACGTTTTTCTGCCCGGCAAGGCGGAAGGAGCGCCGTTTAGCACCGCTGAACAAGCGATTGACAACGACGCTGGCGGAAAAATGGACCCGGCCCTTCGGGTTGTCCCTGAAAAAGCGTCACTGGGCGTTGCTCGTACCCAAGGGGCAGACCCTCGTTCATTTGGAATGACCAAACCTCACTCCTCGCGCCTACATTGACGCTTTTTCAGGGACTTAAGGGTGTATCCCCATAGTGCTAACAGGCCCTAGCCCGAACGAAAAAAGGCCCGGCGCGCGCTAGCGGGCCGGGCCTTCAAAAATGGTCTGAATCAGCGCTTGACGACGGCGTGAATGACTTTGTCGTATTCAAAATAAACGACGAAACCGTCGTACTCCCAGCGTGAGATGGGGGGCTCGCCGACCGCCGCCTGTTTCGATTTCGGGCTGCCGAACTTGGCTTCGACCGATGCTTCGCTCATACCGCGCGTTGGACGGGTTCCGTCGCCGTCGGCGGACATACCCTTCATTTGCAATGTATCTGCCTGGGCGGCAGAGCCCAGCAGCAGTGTGAGAACAGCGATGAGACGCAGCTTTGTCATGGGTCTATCTCCACATAAGTGCCGTCGACTATACCACCCGGGGCCACGGCATAAACACGTACCTGAGCGTTTTTTTACGCCGATTTCAAGCGGATCTCCCAGACCTGGTTCTCATTATTCGATATCGCGACCAATGCCCGATTCCGGCGCCTGCCGGCAGTGCCGTCGTCGCCGGCGCTCAGGCTATGGTTTAATGCGCGCAATGATCAACCCCGTCGAACTGTTTGTTGGCCTGCGCTACCTGCGCGCCAAGCGTCGCACGCGTTTCGTGTCCTTTATCACCGGTGTGTCCATGCTGGGTATCGCCGTGGGCGTTGCCGCGCTGATCGTCATCCTGTCGGTCATGAACGGCTTCGAGGGTGAGCTCCGCGATCGCCTGCTGAGCATGTCGGCGCACGGGACGATATCGCGCAGCGAGGGCGACGTCGAAGACTGGCGCGCGGTCATGGACAGGGTCGAGGCGGATTCCCGGGTGCAGGCGGCGGCGCCGCTCGTCAGCCTCGAGGGCATGGTCCAGTCCGGGCGTGAGCTGCAGGGCGTCCTGATCCAGGGCGTCGAACCGCTGCACGAGCAGCGGCTGTCCGGTGCGTTGATCAATATGATCGAGGGCAGTCTCGATTCGCTGCAGGCCGGCAGCCGGAGCATCATCCTCGGTCGCCTGATCGCCGAGCAGATTGGCGCGCGCCTGGGCGACAACGTCCTGCTGCTGATACCACGCCCCGCCGGCGATGGGACGGTTGAACCGGTGCTCGAACGATTCGTCATGCGCGGCGTATTCGAGGTCGGGCTGCAGGACCACGATGCGCGGCTGGTTCTCGTGCATATCGCGGACGCGGCATCGATCCTCGACCTCGGTTCGGCCGTCAACTCGGTGCGTTTCCGGGCGTTCGACGTAATGCAGGCGCCCGCCGTGGCGGCCGACTTTGACCGGCAGAACGATGGATTCGAGACCCGCGACTGGACGATCGAGAACGCGAGTTATTTCAGGGCCATCCGCATCGAGAAAATGATGATGTCGCTGATCCTGTCGCTGATTATCGGCGTAGCCGCGTTCAATATTGTCGCGAGTCTCGTCATGGTCGTAACGGACAAGACGAACGATATCGCCGTGCTTCGGACGCTCGGCATGGGGCCGGACGGCGTCGTCCGCGTCTTCTTCGTGCAGGGCGCCGTCATCGGCTGGGCCGGTGTCGTCGTCGGCGTCGTGCTCGGCATCGTCCTCGCCCTTTATGTACCGGATATCGCCCCGTGGCTGGAAAACCTGTTCGGCTTCCAGATCATGCCCGGCGATGTTTACTACGTGACGCAGATACCGTCCGAGATTGATTGGGGTCACGTCACGGGCATCGGCATCGCGGCATTCATCCTGACGTCGTTGGCGACCCTGTATCCGGCCCGCCGCGCGGCCCTCGTGAATCCGGCCGTCGCACTGAGGTACGAGTGACTATGCGACGCTGGTATGAGTTCTGGGTGGGGCGGCGATACGTTCGCTCGAGAAGCAGCAACAGCTTTGTGTCGCTGATCTCGGCGATTTCGATGCTTGGCATCGCAATTGCCGTCATGGTGCTGATCGTCGTCCTGTCCGTCGTCAACGGTTTCGAACGCGAGCTGAAGGACCGGCTGCTCGCGATGACGTCGCACGCCAGCATCGAGGGAGTCGAGGGCAAGCTCGAGAACTGGCGCGACGTGCTTGAGATTGCGTCGGGCAATCCCGACGTTGTCGCGGCCGCGCCGTTCGTCAGTGGTCAGGGCCTCATGTTCTACGCCGAGGCGCTGAGCGGGGTCGAGGTGCGCGGCGTCGATCCCGAACGGGAGAAACGGGTTTCGGGCGTGCACGAGATCATGACGGCCGGTGACATGGCCAGTCTCACGCCGCGCTCGTTTAACGTCGTGCTCGGCATCGAGTTGGCCAAGGAACTCGGTGTCGGCGTCGGCGACAAGGTCACGTTGACGCTCGCCGAGGGCATAGTCACGCCGGCGGGAATCACGCCGCGAACGAAGCGCTTTACCGTATCCGGCATCTACCGGGTCGGTATGTATGAATTCGATCGTCGTCTCGCCTTCGTTAACCTCGACGACGCGAGCAGGCTTTACCGTCAGAAGGACAGCGTAACCGGCGTCCGATTGGCGGTCGACGACGTGTATGCGGCACCGACGGTTGTTCGTGACGTGGCCATCGAGAGCGGCGCGCTGGTCTACGTCTCGGACTGGACTCGTCGCAACGTGAACTTCTTCCGCTCGATCCAGGTCACGAAGTCGATCCTGTTCGTCATCCTGCTGCTCGTGGTCGGTGTCGCGGCGTTCAACATCGTTTCGACGCTGGTCATGGTCGTCAAGGACAAGCAGGCGGACATCGCTATCCTGAGGACGATCGGCGCGTCGCCGCGAAGCATCCTCGGCATCTTCATCACGCAGGGGAGTGTAATCGGCATTGTTGGTACGATCTCCGGCGTGATTCTCGGAGTACTTCTTGCGCTCAACCTGGAGCGCGTCGTGGGTTTTGTCGAATCCACGTTTGGGATCAAGTTTCTTGCGGCAGACGTCTATTTCATCAGCGACCTGCCGTCCGAATTGAACTGGACAGATGTATGGCAAATCGCATTGATCGCGTTGATCCTGGCGCTGGTCTCGACCGTTTATCCCGCCTTCATGGCGGCCCGGACGGCGCCGGCGGAGGCATTACGCTATGACTGATACGCCGGTCTTGAGCTGCCGCGGCGTCAGCCGACGTTTTCGCGAGGGATCGTCGACGCTGACGGTGTTGTCGTCCGTCGATCTCGTCATCGAGAGCGGGGAGCGCGTCGCCATCATCGGCGCGTCCGGGTCGGGCAAATCCACGTTGTTGCAGATCTTGGGTGGCCTCGACGATCCGAACGACGGCGAGGTCAGGATCCTCGGCCAGAGCCTTAAAGGCGCCGGTGAGCGCGCTAAGGGCGAACTGAGAAACCGATACATCGGTTTCGTCTACCAGTTCCACCACCTGTTGCCCGAGTTCACGGCGGAGGAGAACGTCGCGATGCCGTTGATGATCCGGCGCGAATCCCGTCAAGAGGCACTACCGAAAGCCAGGCAACTGCTCGGTCGGGTCGGGCTCGGCGAGCGCCTGACGCACAAACCGGGAGAGCTGTCGGGTGGTGAGCGTCAGCGTGCGGCCGTCGCGCGCGCGTTGATCACCGGACCGAAACTGGTGCTGGCCGACGAGCCGACCGGTAATCTCGACGCCGGCAACGGTGAGCATGTGTTGCGCCTGATGCTGGAACTCAACGAGGAATTACACACGAGTCTCGTCATCGTCACGCACGATCATGGCATCGCGGAGCAAATGGACCGGATTCTGGTTCTCGAGGACGGTCAGCTGCGCCCGGCAGACTGATCCTGGGGCGCAGGCTCGTGCCGGCGTCGCATGGCGCGTTTTCTTAGCTTGTAAGTCACGACCGAACGACGCCAGAACAGATCCAGCACGGCGTAGGCAAACAACGACGCCATCGCCCCGATAAACACGCAGCCGAGCAGCATCGGTTGCCAGATGTAGACCAGCACGTTCGCCACCCAGTCCATGGACATCTCGAATTCGACGGACTCCGGTGGCACCCGAAGCAGGTAAGCGCCGACGCGGTAACTGGCGAAATAGATCGGTCCCATCGTTAACGGGTTGCTGATCAGCGTTGTTACGGCGGCGACCGGTATGTTCACCCGACGCCACAGCGCGCCAAACGTGGCGAGCAGCGGATGCCCGGGGAACGGCATAAACGCGATGAACGTCCCCAGCGCTACGGCCGGTACAACCGTCTTGCGCCTGATGGCCCACAGCCTCTGGTCGGCCAGCATGTGCTTGAACGGCTGCATCGACCAGTGCCCGCTGAAGCGGTGGTGTTTAACGGAGAACTTCTTAAAAAATCGTCTTGGCATGCCCGGTGTCCGGAGCCCCTAATAGGTTTTAGCCGCAGCAGGTGCCTGGGGTGTTCGTCAGAGTCGTCCTGGGCCTGGTTGCGGGCGCCAACGCGCCAATGATCATCGATTTCGCGTCGCCTTTCAGCGCGGCGCTGTTCCTGTCGGGCCTCATCATACTCGCAGGCAGTCGTAGCTTTCACGTCCTAATCGGTATTCTGCTCGGCATGCTCCTGATCGGCGCGAGATTCGCTGCATGGGAGGACGACCAGCTCAGCCTCGATCTCGTCGGCGACAGCCTGGTCGTCGCCTGCACGGTCGTGGGGTTCCCGGTGGAGAGCGACTCCGGGAGTCGATTTGTCGCGCGCTGCTCGGGCTCTGTGCCTCTGCCTCGACGGATACGACTGTCCTGGTACGACGCGCCGGTCACGCTCCGACCGGGCGATCGGTGGCAGTTCGAGGTGCGTCTGCGACGCGCGGCAGGGCTGATGAACCCGGGAGGATTCGATGCCGAGAAGACCGCCGCCATCTTAAGAATCGGCGCGACGGGGTACATCGTCGACGGGGTTCGAAACCGGCTGCTCAGATCGGGCGACGGCCTCATCGATCAGCTGCGCGTGCTGGCGCTTGGGCGGATAGTCGACAGCCTCCCGCAGCGTGACAGTGCCGCCGTCATTGCGGCGCTGGGCATCGGTTCGCGTCACGCGATGACCGACGAACAGTGGCAACGATACGCGGCGTCGGGACCGACTCATCTCGTCGCTATTTCCGGGTTGCATATCGGGCTTGCGGCGCTGATCGGCGCTGGGATCGCTCGCGTGGCCGCCGGCGTGCTCAGGCTGAAACTCAATCATCGGCGCCTCGCGATGATGGTCGGTTTTTTGACAGCGCTTGGCTACACGGCCCTGTCCGGCTTCGGCATTCCCGCTCAACGCGCCTGCCTGATGTTGCTCGTTGCGATGGCGGGATGGGCGGCGGCGCGGGAGACAAACGGTTTCCGCGTACTGGCTGTGGCCGGCTTCGTCGTCCTGTGTCTCGATCCGCTGTCAGCGTACTCGGCGGGCTTTGCGCTGTCCTTTCTCGCGGTACTGACGCTGATCTGGATCGCCGCCGGGCGCACGGCGACGCCGCCCGCGAGGATCCCTGCGTTGGTCTTGCATCGGGCCGGGCAGCTGCTCGCTGTTCAGTCCGGGCTCTTTGTCGCTCTGCTTTGGGTGTCCGCAACGCATTTCGGCAGCTTCTCGTTGACGGCCCCGCTTCTGAACTTCGTCGCCGTCCCGCTGTTCAGTCTTGTGACGGTGCCGCTAACGCTTATGTCGCTGGTCGCACCCGCTGTGGACGACCTTGCGCTGCCGCTCGCTGCGTTGTCGGTCGAATGGCTGGATGCGATGGCTGGTCGCGCCGGCACGGCGATGCCCGTCTCGATCTCGGGCAGCGTCTCCTTCGCTGCGGCGACGGGCATCACCGCGTGGATCCTGTTGCCGAGAGGGGTTCCCGGCCGCCACGTAGCGTTTGCCTGCCTGTTGCCATTGCTGTTTCCCGTTGCGGATCGCGCAGCGGCCGGATGTGTCAGGACGACGTTTTTCGATGTGGGGCAGGGCACCGCGGTGCTCGTCGAGACTCGCCGGCACCGGCTGCTGTACGACACGGGACCGGCGTTTCGCGGTGGCTGGAGTTCTGCCGACTCGACGATACTGCCCTACCTTGCGGCAGCGGGCATCGAGAGCATCGATCGCCTGATCGTCTCGCACGCAGACCTCGATCACTCCGGTGGCCTGTCTTCGCTCAAAGCGACGCTGGCCATCTCGCGCATACTCGCCGGAGAAGCCCTGGAAGGCGACGACTGGATATATTGCCACGGTGACCAGGCCTGGATCTGGGACGGGATACGCTTCGAGATACTGTTGCCGGCGGTCGCGGGCGAGGCGTCCGGTAACGACGCCTCCTGCGTCTTGAGAGTATCGGCGGGCGAGCAGGTCGTGTTGTTGACCGGCGATATCGAAGCACTCGCCGAACGCGAGCTGTTGAAACGTCAGCGGACGCCGGTGACGCTCCTTTCAGTGCCGCACCACGGCAGTCGAACCTCGTCGACGCCTGAGCTGGTCGCGACGATGTCACCGACCTTCGCGGTTGTATCAGCCGGGTACCGGAATCGCTGGAGACTGCCCGATCCGGCCATCGTGGAGCGCTGGGAGAACGAGGGTGCGGTCGTGCTGAACACGTCCGCCGAGGGCGCGATTGGTTTCGAACTCTGCCAGGAGCGTAGCCCCGTGCTCAGATTCCGGCATCGCCGCGACAACCTGATGCGCTGGCATCGGGAGCCGCCACGCGATCCTGAGAGCCTCACCGAGAATTTTTGACTTCATCACGGTATATTCCGGTTTTCCTACGAGTCGCTGTGCATGGTCGAAATAGTTAAGTCTGGTGGATGGATGATGGCGCCCATCATCCTGTGCGCGATTATCGCGATGGGCATCGTCCTCGAGCGTTTCTGGACGCTGCAACCGAAACGCGTGATTCCCGACGATCTGACGAGCAAAGTCTGGGGCTGGGTCAAGAAGGATCAGCTGGACCAGAAGCAGATCCAGAGTCTCCACCAGGGCTCGCCCCTCGGCCAGATCCTCGCGGCGGGCCTGATGAACCGTGATCGCGAACGATCGATCATGAAGGACAGTATCGAGGACACCGGCCGCCACGTCGTGCACGAACTCGAGCGCTACCTGGAAACCCTCGGAACGATAGCGGCGATATCGCCGTTGCTCGGGTTGCTCGGCACCGTCATTGGCATGGTCAAGGTGTTCACTGCGATCACAACCTACGGTGTCGGCGATCCAACACAGCTTGCCGGCGGAATCGCTGAGGCATTGATCACGACGGCGGCCGGATTGACCGTCGCGATTCCCGCATTGATCGGCTATCGCTACTACCGGAATCGCATCGACACGCTGGTCGTCTTCATGGAAAAAGAAGCAATCAAGCTCGTCGAGGCGCTGCATCGACGCCAGCAGAAGGCCAGGAAATGAACCTCAACGTGCGGCCGCGTACGCAACCGGAAGTCAACCTGACGTCGTTGATCGACGTCGTCCTGCTGTTGTTGATCTTCTTCATGGTGTCCACGAGTTTCGTCAAGCAGTCGCAAATCGCGATCAACCTGCCGGAGTCGGATAGCGCAGCGGCGGTCGAAGAAGTGGCGGACCAGGTCGATATCATGATCACCGAAGGGGGCACCTTCCTCGTCAACGGACGCGAACTGGTTAACGCGCGGCCTGAGACGATCCGCAACGCGTTGCAGAAAGTTTCGGGCGGCAACAGTGATCTGCCGCTGACCATTAGCGCGGACGCCAACGCCAAGCACCAGTATGTCGTTACCGCGATGGACGTGGCCGGCCGGCTCGGGTTCACGACGATCAATATCGCGACGGTGAACGAGTCGGACTAGTGTCCTCGCCGGACGACATCTCCCGGGCGACCGGCCCCGACGCGAAGGCCGTCTATCGCCGGCTCTGGTCTTACGTCACACCGAATCTCGGTATCTTCGTCATTGCGCTGATCGCCATGGTCTTCACGGCGCTGACCGAAGCCGCAATGGTGCAGCTGCTGGAGCCGCTGCTGAACCGGCTGTTCGTTCAGAAGGACGAGGACATTCGAATCTGGCTTGCCGGCGCCTTCGTTGCGGCCTTTGTCCTGCGAGGGCTTTCCGGATTCGCTACCGAGTTTTCCCTGGGCTGGATCGGCCGCGGCGTGATCAGCGCGTTGCGTCGCCAGGTGTTTCAGCGATTTCTCAAGCTGCCCATGCGCTTCTTCGACAAGGAAGAAACGGGTCCGCTGATGTCGCGCCTGACGTACAACGTGGAGATGGTCGCGGAGTCGGTGACCAGCGTTGTCACCATTGCCGTGCGAGACGTGCTGACCGTGATCGCAGCGATCGCGGTTATGCTCTACAACAGCGTGACACTGACGCTGTACGTCGCCATCGTCTTCCCGTTCATCGCAGCACTCGTGCGCCTGCTGGGTATTGCGTTTCGCCGCTACAGCAGTCGAATACAGGATACGATCGGCGAAGTAACGCAGGTCACCGAAGAAATCCTGCATGGCAACCGGGAAGTAAAGGCATTCGGCGGCTATGAGTATGAGAAGGAGCGGCTGACAGGTGTCGATGAGCGCAACCGACTGCAGAACCTGAAGCTCATACGGACCAAGTCGCTCGGTGTCGCGGTCACGCAGGTCATCTTTGGCTTCGGTATTGCCCTTGTCATCTACATCGCCGGCGGTGAAGCGCTCGACAGCGACGGGACCTACGTCGGTCGATTCATGGCGTTCTTTGGCGCAATGATGCTCATGCTGCAGCCGGTTCGGCGGATCACCAATGTCAATGCGACGCTGCAGCGTGGTATCGCGGCCGCCGACAGCCTGTTCCGCGTGATCGATGAAGACATCGAGGTCGACACGGGTGAACGCGAACTCGGCCGTTCCAAAGGCGATGTCGAGTACCGGAAAGTGACCTTCGGCTATGACAACGCGGACGGCACGGTTGTCAGGGATGTGTCGTTTACTGCATCTCACGGGCAGACGATCGCGCTGGTCGGTCATTCCGGTAGCGGCAAGAGCACGCTGGTCAGCCTGCTGCCTCGTTTCTATGACATAGATGGTGGCGAGCTACTCCTGGATGGCGTGCCGGTCCAGGAATACACGCTCGATAGTCTGCGACGAAACATCGCGGTGGTGAGCCAGGACGTGGTGCTGTTCAACGATACGATTGCGAACAACATCGCCTACGGACAGCTGAAGGAGCATTCGCGCTCCGAATTGTTGCAGGCCGCCGAAGCCGCCTACGTGCTCGAGTTTGTATCGGAGCTGCCCGACGGTCTGGAGACGCGTGTTGGCGATCGCGGCGCGCTGCTGTCAGGCGGTCAGCGCCAGCGCATCGCCATCGCGCGGGCGCTCTTAAAAGATGCGCCGGTGCTGATTCTGGACGAGGCAACGTCGTCGCTCGATACGAAATCGGAGCGCATCATCCAGGATGCGCTGACCCAATTGATGAAAGGCCGAACGACGCTGGTTATCGCGCACCGTTTATCGACCGTTGAGAACGCCGACAAGATCATCGTGCTCGACCAGGGGCGGATCGTTGAGTCCGGCACCCACGCGGAACTGATCTCGAAAGACGGTCACTACGCGGCCCTGCATCGAATGCAGTTCGAAGAAAGCTAGGGTTTCGAGCGTGTATCGCTTTTTCCACCGCATCTGGTACGAGGGATCGAACGCGTACTGGATACTGCTTCCTCTGTCGCTTGTCTTCTGGATCGTTAGCAGCGTGCGCCGCGCGTTGTATCGCAACAAGCTGTTGCCGACGGTCGACGTTGGCGTGCCGCTGGTGGTGATCGGGAACATCACGGCGGGAGGCACCGGCAAGACACCGATCACGATATGGCTGTCCGAGAGGCTCACCGAGCGAGGATACCGGCCGGGCATCGTCAGTCGGGGCTATGGGGGCAGTGGCGGCGATTCGTCGCTGCACGTCGAGTCGACGAGCGATCCAACCATCGTCGGAGACGAGCCCGTGCTGATGGCGAAACGCACGGGTTGTCCGGTCATCGTCGATGCCGACAGGGGCAGGGCGGCGCAGCTACTCGTCGATGAGGGCGCAGACATTGTCATCGCCGATGATGGCCTGCAGCACTACGCATTGCAGCGAAGCTACGAGATCTGTGTCATCGATGGCGAGAGGCGACTGGGTAATCGTCGCCTGCTGCCGGCCGGGCCGTTGCGAGAGCCGGCAAGACGGCTGCTCAGTGTCGACCAGGTCCTCATCAACGGCAGCTGCGGTGATGCCGATTCGACGACCGCCGAACAAAACGCGCTGTGTTTCGAATTACGGGCCGGCGACGCCTGTCGGGCCGACGATTCGTTGCTCAGGCCCCTCGAGGCCTTTGCCGGCCAGACAGTACATGCCGTCGCAGCCATCGGCAATCCGCAGCGCTTTTTCGATCTGCTCAGGCGTTTCGACATCGATGTCGTGGAACACCCGCTGCGCGATCACGAAGCGGTTGATCTTGGCCAGTTTGATCGTGACACTCCCGTCATGATGACCGAGAAAGACGTGGTGAAGCTCAAGCCGCCCGTCGCCGACCATGTCTGGTACGTGCCGGTGACCGTGCATTTCGATGCTGCGATGGCGAACGCATGGCTCGAGCAGGTTGAGTCGCGCCTGAAGGACGAGGCCTCGAGATGACCGAGTTTGTTGTCGTTATTCCTTCCCGCTATGAATCGACGCGCCTGCCGGGTAAGCCGCTGCGTGACATTTACGGCAAGCCGATGATCCAGCACGTTGTCGAGCGCGGGTCGGAGAGCGGGGCACGGGAGGTCATCGTCGCGACCGACGATGATCGCATCGCCGAGGTCGTCGAGGGTTTCGGCGGCAGCGTTTGTATGACGGGCACACATCATCAGTCCGGCACCGAGCGCATTGCCGAGGTGGCGGACTTGTGCGACTGGAGCGACGATACGATTGTCGTCAACCTGCAGGGCGACGAGCCTGCGATGCCACCGCAGTTAATCGACCTGGCGGCGGGATTGCTTGCCGACGGTGGCGCTGACATCGCAACGCTGGCCTCACCGGTGCAGTCCGCCGAGGATTTCGAGAACCCGAACGTAGTCAAGGTCGTCCGCGACTACTCCGGACACGCCCTGTATTTCAGTCGCGCGGCTATCCCTTTTCCTCGCGATGAGTCAACTGCCATCGAGGCTGCGCTGCAACATCACGGCATTTATGCGTATCGCTGCCGCGCTCTCCGGGCCTTCGTCGAGGCGGAAGCATCGCCGCTGGAAAGAACCGAGCAGCTGGAGCAGCTGCGAGCGTTGTCCATGGGAATGACGATCGCGGTCGGTATTCCCGACATCCGGCCGGGCACCGGCGTCGATACGGAAGCGGATCTTGCCGAGGCAGAAAAAGCGTTAAAAGCTATGCAGTGAATTCGTCGATGAACGCTTCGGCGCAGGCGAAGATTTTCGTGCGGCGCTCGTCCTTGAGTCGGTCGAGTGCGCGCGGCATCAGCGACAGGCGGGGGTTGCTGCCGAAGAAGTCGCGGTTTTTGTCGATGAAGCGCCAGTACAGTCCGTCGACGATGTCGCACCAGTCTCCATTCCCGTAGTCGCTCATCTTCTTTAGGTAGTTCGAGCCGCAGATATAGGGTTTGGTCGCGAAAATGCCGCCATCGCTGAAGATGCCCATGCCGTAGACGTTGGGTCCCATCACCCAGTCGGCCGAGTCGATGTACATCTCCATAAACCACCGATGCGCTTCGCGCGGCTCGATCTCGCACAGGGTCATCAGGTTGCCGAGAACCATCAAGCGGGGGATATGGTGCGTCCACGCAAGCCTGTCAGCCGTCTTGATGCTGTCATCGAGCGGTGGGATTCCCGTGGTTCCGTCGTACCAGGCCTTCGTCAGCTTCCGCTTGTGCGACCAGAAGTTCCGTTCGGCCTGCTCCTTTCCTTTGACGCGGTAGACGCCGCGGATGAATTCGCGCCAGCCGATCAACTGCCGGACGAAGCCTTCGACACTCTGAATGGGTGCGTCGCCGCTGCGTTCCATGACGGCCGATATGACTTCGTCCGGTGTCAACAGGCCGACATTGATCAACGGACTCAGCGCGCTGTGGAAGACCGTGGCCGACCGCGTCGTCATCGCGTCTTCGTACGGACCGAAGTTATCCAGACGCGATTTCACAAAGTCGGCCATCCACTCCCGAGCCTGTGCGCGTGTCGTTGGCCACCAGAAGTCCTCGACACTGCCGGGGTGATCGCCGAACAACTCGGACACGCTGTCCTTTGCCGCCGTGACCTGCGGTGTTGCGTCCGCTGGCGGTATGACCGGAGGCTCGACGTTCTTCGGCAGCTTCTTGCGGTTGTCTTCGTCAAAACTCCACTGGCCGCCGGTCGGCTTGTCGCCGTCCATCAGTAGTTCCAGCGCCCGGCGTCGTTGCTTGTAGAAGTCGGCCATGTGCAGTCGCTTGTGGCTGCTGGCGTATTGCTCAAACGCCTCTCGCGAACACGTAAATCCGGGTGACGGCAGCACCTCGTGTGAGAGCTGCATTCTCTCGGCGAAGCTCTCGATCATGTTCTCGGCGTCGCGATCTTCAATCTCGAAGGTAATCAGTCCATCGACGTCGCTTGAGTCGACAAAGTGTCGAAGATCGTCAACGTAGCTCGTTTGCTGTTTGTCATCGATGCTTCGATAGGTCACGTCGAAGCCCGCGTCGCGCAGCTCATCGGCATAGGCGCGCATCGCCGCAAAGAAGAAGACGATCTTCTGCTGGTGATGGCGGACATTGGTGCACAGGCCGTAGTCCTCGGCCAGGTACACCTGCACATCGGCAGACGGCGGCAGGTATGCAGGCGCGAATAGCTGGTCGCCGAGAATGATAAGCAGTTTGCTTTTGCTCAAGAAACTTTCCTTTTATCCTTGAGCACAAGTCTAGCGCCTCGGGCCGCTCCGAAGCGTACGATGCGAGGCGTTTTTGTATTAGTTTGTATTTGCCGGGCGAAACAGCAGGAATCTTAAAGCTGTCGTCAATCGAATCGGTTGTAAGCGAATCAGCGGATTGGTCAGTCGGGGAGCCGGTTTCCTGGCTTTCGCAATGCGATGAGCATTCCGGCACCGGCCCATATCAATTCTCCGATGGTCAGGACAATGCGAAATGCGACGACAATCGCGATGGCCGTGGCGGCCATTACGCCCTGTCCCGTGAGCAGCAGGGCAATGGTGGATTCACGGACACCAACGCCGGAAGGTGCCACTAAAACAACGAACCCGGCAAGGTGGCCGCTGATGATGGCGACCGAGCTCTGTCCCCAGGTGCCTGACCATTCCGCAGAGAAGCCTTTGACGACTTGATATCCGGAGGAAGCGAGCATGACCCAGGTGAGGGCGAGTAGGGTAAGGTTAATCGTCAGGGGCCAGAAGCGTTGATCGAGCACACCGGTAAATTTTTCCTGATGCTTAGCCGGAAGTGCCTGCAACAAGCTTGGGCCGCACAGTTGATACAAGAGCGCGAGCAACACCGCGATAACCGGCGCGCTCAATGATGTGAGCCAGAACGCCAGCGCCTGGTCGCGTAACAGGTAGGCAACACCCAGTACCAGTACGCCAATGACCTGAAATGCAACGAGGAACACCAGCGAATAGCCCGCTATGCTTAGCGGGTTAGCGCCGCGATTGCGGGTCAAGACAGACAGTCCGCCTATCTGCCAGATCTTCCCGGGGATATAACGAGCCAGGAAGGAAATGCTGTAAGCGCCCACCGCCTCAGCCCAGCCCAGTTTGTCGGCGTATTGGCGGGCACCCACCGCCCAGGCGATGCCGTGCAGGCCGCGTGCGACCAGAGCCAGTAACAACGCATTGATCAGTGCGCCGGCTGGCAAGGGCGGCCATTCGGTCGATTGTGATTGTTCCAGCAGTCGGACCGAGATCCATACGAACAGGCCGACACCGAGTATCAGCCCAAGCAGACCCAACAACGGCTTTTTCTCAGGCATCGGACTCGAGAATTTCCGGATTCAGGAATTCCTCAAGCCAATCGAACTGGCTGGCAGAGCTTTGCTGTACTTTGTCCAGATTTGCCCGCAACGACTGTGATATGGGTTCCTTTTCATCCAGTAATTGTTTGGTGGCCTTCACGATCTCGTCAGGCGTCATGCCAGACCAGTCGCTGTAGTGCTCTTCAGTGCCAAACATGGACATGATTTCCTGGTACTTATGGCTCCATCCCAGCACCAGCGTGGGTATACCCAGTGAAAGACCAGCGACCATGGCATGAAAGCGGCTCGCGACCAGTGCATCACAAGCCCTCAAAAGGCTGCGTATTCCCGCAGTGTTTATAGGCTTTTCAATGTAATGGATTGCCGGTTTATCGCCGATCGTTTTTCTCACGGCCGTAACCAGGGGGAGATCATTGTTATGGGTTGCGTTGGTATTTTCGCGGCCGGCATTCGGGAAAACAACCACCCTGTAGCCTTGTGCGAGCATTTGCTCAACGGCTGCACTGACGATGGCGCAGTAATTCTTGCCCTGTTTCTGCAGCAGGCCGGAGACGACGGAACTGACGGATAACGCGATCGCGGGTTTATCGTCCGCTTCAATTGCCCTCACTACTTCAGACGCGCGGTCGCTCCATTGTGGCAGCAGCGCATAGCTGTCTTCATACAGGAACGCGATATCTGCTGCCTTGCCGAGTCGGTCTTGCGGTATCAGGGGCGAGATCTCTTTTTCAGTGTAATCGCCACGCGCGAAAGTTCTGGTGCTTCTCTTTAGCAGGAAGCGGGCAAACAAACGCGTGACCAGGTTTTTGGCGGGACCCATGGCCTGCGACAGTTTGACCACGGGAGTCCCCGTCAGCATGGCTGGCCAATTGCACAGAAGATTGAAGGGCAGGAACTTCCCGCGTCCGTCCGCAAGTGAAATCCCCGAGATATCGAGCAATACGGCTGAGTTGCGAAGTTCGCGCAGGCTGGAGGGCATCAGTACATTAGGCAGCCGCAGGCCGAAGGGTTTCAGTATTCCGTCCAGCAGGGCCGGGATAGCAGAGAGAACGAGTACCAAGGGCTTCGCATCGACGATGCGGACATGTTCTGCCGAACAGGCTTGTGCATCGGCCTCGGGAAGATAGGAGTGAATGACAAAACTCGCATCCGGCAGGCGCTTGCGCAATTCACCGATGCTGGTTTCAAGCATGGCAGCCGCGCCCTGGTTGCCGGTTAACGTGGCCCCGATGAGGGATATTTGCCGGTTGTCAGGGTATTGGCGCCAGAAATATGAACTGAACTCCTGCAGCCCTTTGAAGAGATAAACGTAGGCCTTGACGAAAATAAAGGGGCGCTTTTCGAGCGTGCGTACTGCATCCGGGTTGCGCCAGGTCCACAGCGCGTTGCTGACGCCCAGGCGTGCGATCAGTTTTTCCAGCAACGATGCGGGAACGTGTACCCGGTCATTGATGCTGCGGTTCATCCCGGCGGCAACTTGTGCACGGGCACTAACATTGTAGTGATACAGAAGCCCGCGACTGTTACCGACCAGTACATGCTCCGGCGATACAGGCTCCAGGTTCAGGCCCTGTCGAGCAGCGTTAAACAGTTTTGCTCCGGCTTCCGTCCGTACCACGCAAACGGTGGGTTTGATGTCGCGGTTGCGTTCGCTCAGTGTCCAGGAGTCTCCGAGCGACAGGTCAGCATCATAACCAAAGTGATCGAAACAGGCCTGACACTTTTTTTCAGAGAAGTAATGCAGGTTCTGAAAATGCGTGAACTGGCGAGTGGAGGTGGTGACCGTTTCGCCCTCGTGGGGTTCCATCGTCAGCGTCCCGCGCCATGATCCTGTGCGATAACTGAAACGCTTCAGATCAGTCCACTCGAAGCCATGTCGTCTACAGACGATCTCGGTCAGCTCCGGGAGTGAGTTGTGTCCGCAGAACAGGGCAAATATGCCGGCAACCTTTTTCGCCAGTTCGGGGTTGCGCTGCAGGCGTTTGCGCAGGAAAGAAGCATCGCAGGGCAACGTCATGACAGCTACCCTGCCGTCGAAGTCCTTTAGCAGCGGCATCGCATCACGGGCGAAATAGGTTGCTACGTAAAGACTGGTACGTGCGCCAAGTAGTTCTTCGCGGTTGGTCGCAATAATCGGGGTGGCGTAGGGGCGGCCGTCTTTGGTGCCCATCGTCCAGACGAGGGCGCCGTCTATGTGCCCACCTTCCAGCAGCGTCAGCAGAATCTGGGTAGTTGCCCCGCCTGAAGCGGCACCGTTTCTTACGTCAGGGTCTATGCTGGAGGCAAGATAACAATCCCGCACAGAACCCAGGAACCGATTCACATCGGCGTTGGACCAGTTTCTTTCCATTGAACAGCAACACAACCCGCCAAACCGAGACGGAATGTAGCACGCCCGGGGGATTCGCCGCCTGTCTAATTCAGTGATTTAGCGAATTGCGGGCACGACATAATTTCCGGTCTGTTTCAGGCGGTCCATCGGATCATCGAACAGCCGGATGCGTGGTGCCGTCAGGCCGGTGGCTTCGAATTGACGTAAGCGTCCTGGTTCTCTGTTGAAGGCATCCGGGCCACTCTTAGAGGACATCCGTTCACGACCGTACGGACTAGGACGCCTGACCGTGCGCGTCCGTTGGACGACGCCGTCTGCGAGAGCTTTCCTCGCAATTTGGGAACAAATCGCAAGCGATAATCCACGAGCGGCATTTGAGGTCGCGCAACAAATGCGAGTCGCGGTGGATCAGCGGCAGGATCATCCCAAGATGGGGCGGGCCAGACGAGTGCGGGGTCCGTGCGAATTCGTCATTCACGGCATTTGATATATCGTTCCGAATCGTATCAAGCCGAAAGAGATCCATTTACTGCACGTTTATGCTACGTCCAGAGCATCGGAACTCCTCATGCGGGTGTCATCGCATCTTGCGGCGCTGTCCGCTGGGGACAAGTCGGGCCGGAAGTGGCGAATTGCTACGCGGGCTGTGGACAAATGGCGTCGTCAGTGGTGAGAATGCCGTTAATGTCCCAGAGTCAGATTCTCGATACGCTTCGCGTGCCGGGCACCGCAGGTGTGCTGGCTTGCCGTCGCCCGTCTTCTAATTCGTCGGGCAGCGCCGCGTGAGCGATCGACTACTCGATACCACCTACGACATCGCAACACCAGAAGGCGTTGAGCTGCGACTGCCGGTAGCCGGTTTCGCCCCCCGCTGTCTCGCCTGGATGATCGACGCGATCATCAAGTACACCTGCTTGCTCGTCGCATCTATCGTCGCGAACGTCATGGGCGAGTTCGGCACGGGTCTCATGCTGCTCGCGGCGTTTTTCCTGCTGTGGCTGTACAACGTCCTCTTCGAGGTCATGTTCAACGGCGCGACGCCCGGAAAAAAAGTCTTGGGCCTTCGCGTCATGAACGTCGACGGCACGCCGGTGGGCTGGTCGGGATCGATCATCCGCAACCTGATTCGTTTCATCGATGTGCTGCCAGGCGCGTATCTGTTCGGCATGTTGAGCATCATGTTGTCCAAAAGAATGCAGCGCCTGGGTGATCTCGCGGGCGATACGCTTGTCATTTACCAGCCGAAACAGCCAGCGCGCGGCAGGCTGAATACGGTGTCTCCGACGCCGCTGACGCTGCCGATGAGTCCGGACGAGCAAAAAGCCGTGGTCAGCTTCGGGGAACGGGCTGCGCTGCTGAACCAGGACCGTGCGAACGAGCTCGCGCGCATCATCGCACCGCTTACCAACGACGCGTCAACGGACACGTTGCGCAGCCACGCAGCATGGATCGTCGGAAGGAAAGACGAAGAGTGAAGCAGGAAGTCTTCGAGTCTCGCCATCGCGACGAGTGGTACGTCTTCGAGCAATGGCTGCAGAGCCTGTCGGGCAGCAAGATTATCGACCGGCCGAAGACCGGTGAGCCCTTCCCGGTGCTGTACCGCAAGATCTGCCATCATCTTGCGCTGGCACGCACACGCCAGTACAGCGCCGCGCTCCAGGAGCGACTGCATAACCTCGCACTCGAGGGGCATCAGTACCTTTACAAGAATCGCACCAGCATGTTCCTGTCGTTCGCGCGCTTCTTCGTGCGGGATTTTCCGGCAGCGATGCGCCGGCATGGTCGCTATCTGTTCTGGTCGTGTCTCGCGTTTTTCGGCGTTGGTTTCGTCACCGCATGGGTGGTGCAGGTCAAGCCAGAGTTCATCTACATGCTGATGGATCCTACGCAGGTCGCAAGAATGGAATCGATGTACGAGCCGGGGAACGAGGCGATCGGCCGCGAACGAGGGTCGGACTCGGACATCATGATGTTCGGGTTTTACATCTACAACAACATCTCGATCGGCTTTCGCACGTTTGCCGGTGGCCTTGTCTTCGGCATCGGCAGCCTGTTCTTCCTCGTGTTCAACGGTCTTGTGATCGGTGGAATCGCGAGCCACCTGACGGCCGCCGGCATGTCCAGCACGTTTTGGCCGTTCGTCTCCGGGCACAGCTCGTTCGAGCTTATTGCGATCGTGATCTTCGGCGCGGTCGGGCTTGCAATTGGTCGGCAGATGATCGCGCCCGGGCGAAAGACGCGCTGGGGTGCCGTCGCTGACCAGGCGCGCGACAGCCTGCCGCTGATCTACGGCGGAACGACCATGCTGCTGATCGCCGCCTTCGTCGAAGCCTTCTGGTCATCGACAACCTGGCCGCCGAACTCATTCAAGTACATCGTAGGAATTTCACTCTGGGTGCTGCACATCCTCTACTTCACGCTCTTGGGCCGCCATGAATCTCGAAAACGTCACGGTTGAGCTTAGGCCGAGAGGCGAGTGGGAGGCGGCGGAACTCGGCGGCCGCATGGTGCGCCGCGATGCCGGCACGATCTACCGCGTCTGGTTTGCGATGACGCTGCCGGCGGTTGCGCTGATGGCGCTCGTTACCTGGTTTACCAACTGGGGAGGCCTCGCGCTGCTGCTTTACTGGTGGCTGGAGCCGATCACCGACGGCCCGATTCTCCGCATCATCTCGCGTCGGCTTTTCGGCGAGGAGCCGGACACTCGCTCGAACCTGAAAGCGGTCTTTTCCATCGCCTGGCGGAACAAGATCTACTGGCTGTCACCGCACCGTCTGCATTTCGCGCGTTCGACGATGATGCCTGTGACGCAGCTCGAAGGTCTGACGGGTGCTCGCCGCAGGGCGCGGGCGAAAACGTTGGGCGCACGCATCTTCAGCCACGGCGTCGGTGTGACCGCCGTCTATCAGCATCTGGTTCTCGCGCTGTACGTCGGCATGATTCTGCTGATTTTCATGCTGATGCCCGAGTCCGTGCAGCAGTCGTGGGGGCAGGACTGGTTCTCGATGTTCTGGGACACGCGTACAAAAATGACCGAGATTTCGGACCTGGTCATTTTCTACCTCGCGCAGTCGGCGTTGCATCCTTGGTTCGTCGGCGCAGGTTTCGGCTTGTACATCAACTGCCGAACGCAGCTCGAGGCCTGGGACATCGAAGTGGCGTTCCGTCGCATGTTGCAGCGCCGCGCCGCGCTAAAGGCCGCCGCTTCCCTGCTCATCGTCATTTTTCTGGTGCCGTTGCCGAGCTTTGCACAGGAGACGGAACTCGCCGATGAGACGACGCATCAGATTCAGGGCTACTGGACTGACGAGGAGCTGAAAGCACCGCTTGAGTCCGTCGGGAAACTCAAGGAACTCGACATGTATGAGGAAGTCGATGACTGGCAGCGTATCGAAAAACCGGCAAAGCGTGAGCGCAACTTTTCCGGCAATGCGATCGAAGATTTCTTCGAAGGCCTCGCGCAGATTGTCTCGGTGGTCGTCGAGTTCGCTTTGTGGATCACCGTCGCGCTGTTTCTGCTTGTCATCTTCTTGAGCCGCGAACGCTGGATGCCATACCTCAAACCTCTCGAC
>JAAUXY010053033.1_pt1 | contig 22455 bp, 17 predicted proteins | sample 7278121 | NCBI WGS metagenome assembly JAAUXY01 (sample SAMN14350117, study PRJNA611818) | marine sediment metagenome | isolation source: surface marine sediment (1.8m) | place: French Polynesia: Moorea | collected 2018-08 | reverse complement strand
GCCGGCGAATCAAAAAGATATGGCCAATCCAAGCAACTTTTGCGGCTACAGGATAAATACCTGCTTGAATGGGTGTTAGAAGCTGCCTTAAACTCCAGGCTCAGCAAAATCGTTTTGGTTTTAGGTCATTCCCATCAAAAAATTTGCCACGCACTCGGCAAAAAATTACAGCACCCAAAGCTTGATACAAAAATCAATCCCCACTATAAGCAAGGGCAGAGCCATTCCCTCCGAATCGGTTTGTCGGCCGTTAGAGACGATTTTGCTGCGGTGGTATTTTTACTTGGCGACCAGCCCTTGCAAAATCCGACAGCCATTAATACCTTATTGGAAAAATTTTGGTCTACCGAAAAGAATATCTGCGTTCCTACTTACCAGGGGGAACGAAAAAACCCCACTGTATTTGGTCGCCAATTTTACCGATATCTCATGAATATTAAAGGCGACATGGGCGCCCGGCAACTCATTGATGCCAATCCCGATCAGGTCCTAAAAGTTGAAATGAACGACCCGCTTTGCTTTTTTGACATCGACACCCCGCAAGACTTTGAAAACCTCAAAAAAAGCTTGAAAAAATAGCCTGGTTCTCGATTCCGCCTTCAGCCTTCTCACTTCCGCATTCATATTTTTATTTTTTCTCTCGCAGCCGCCGGGTTTCGGACAGATTCACATCAAATGTCTCAGGATTAACAACGACACCGTAGTCTTTTTCAGCTTTATTGAAAGTCAGAATGCCATTTCTTACCTCGGTCGCGACCTGTTCCGCGGGTCGCTGATAAGGTTCGCCATACCCCCCACCGCCGCCGGCAACCTGGCGCAAAATCGTTCCTTTGGGTATGTCGGGCACCATCTCCTTGGACCTGGGTTTGTGACGACGCCCGTCTGGAAAAGAAAATTCCATCTCATTAATACTGCCGAGCTTGCCGCCGAAAAGCCCAAACGCCCGCGTTTCTTTATCGATGCCGTCTCCGAAGACCACCCCTTTTGACTTCTCACCGCCGAATTTGATAATGGTCTCCACTCCCAGACCGCCCCGCCAAGTTCCGGCACCGGCCGAATCCGGTGCATATTCATGCTTGACTATAAAGTTGGGTGTCTGTGATTCAAACATTTCGGGATCCTGTGCTAAAATACCGCCGGCACAATTGATCAATCCGATGTGGTCGTAGCCATCAACTCCTCTTGTGGCTCCCGACCCGCCTTTCAAAGCGTTAAACAGGATATCCACGTATGGACGATTCCTGCGGGGATCAATGCCGGATACAGCCAGTGCCAGCATCCGATTCCAGCCGGCGCTTACTTTATCAGGAATGGCTTTTGACAGCGCCTTTAAGATCGCATCCGCATTGGGACCGGTGATACTATTTCCAAAAGTGGTGGCCGCCGGGAATTTTGCATTTAAAAAGGTCCCTTCGGGAATGTGAACGTGCAGCGGCTTTAAAAGACCTTCGTTATGCGGAATATTGGGATCGATCAGCATTAAAAAGGTGAGGATGACGGCTGACATGCTGGCGCCCAGTGGCGCGTTGGCGAAGCCTGCCGTTTGATCGTCTGTACCCGTGTAATCAAAATAAATCTCGTCGTCGCGAACCGTAATGGTGATCTTTATCCTGAATCTGGAGCCATGGTGAATACCATCGTAATACATCCAACTCTGGCCATGATATTGCCCATCGGGAATACGCCCGATTTCAGAACGCACCATCTGTTCGGTGGAATCAAATAAAAGTGCCGTCTGCTCCCGCAATGAGTCCAGACCATAGCGTTCGAGCAATGCATGCACGCGTTTTTCCCCGACCGTGCAGGCACCGATTTGAGCCTTGATGTCTTCCTTTACAATGGGATAGCGGATATTGGCAAATATCAAATCCCATACGTCCTGTCGCCGTTTTCCTTTCTCGACTATTTTAACAGGCGGTATTCTAAGTGCTTCCTGCCAGACCTCGCGGGCATCCGGATTGTACCCGCCCGCCACGGCACCTCCGATATCGGCCTGATGACCTTTTACGGCCGCCCAGGCAAACAGTTCGTTTTTGCAAAAAATGGGTTTAAAAGTTGCCACATCCGCATTCTGGTTGCCGCCGGTAAATACATCATTATGCAGGATGATATCTCCGGGGTGGATGTCATCGCCGAAATATTCAACGATCTTTTTGCACACCGGTTGAAGCGCAAATGCCAGCACCGGAATATACTCTGCCTGTTCCAACATCCGGCCACGGGCATCATAAAGACCGGTCACAAAGTCCCGGGCTTCATTGAGGATAGGAGATCGGCTGGTCCGCATTAATGTGTAGCCCATTTCCTCTGTAATCGCTTTCAAGCGGCATTGGACAATCGAGGTCAACACCCTGTCTGTTTGCGCGTTTGAGTTCATTTCTTTATTTCGATCAAAGCGGTTTTACCCGATTCCCGAGGCAACGAAAATGGGGGGACAAGCTCGATATCCGGCCTCACGCGCAATCTCGTTGTGATGCGCTCGGTGAGTTCAGACTTCAACTGCTGTTTATCTTCCGGGCTTAAATCATCAATTCCATATTCAATGCAGACTTTCAGCGGTGGTTTGACCAGCGGACCGGGCTGTTCCAGAATGATTCGCAGCGCCCCGGTCGTGCGGGGTTCCAGCTCTGCGACCAGTCCTTTTAAAGCCGAAGGATACAGATTCACCCCCTTGATGATGAGCATGTCATCGGACCGCCCCAATATTTTAAAGCGCATATCCGGCCAGCCGCATCCACAGGGTTTATTAAAGATCTGTATCAAATCGCCAAGGGCATACCGCATAAACGGACCGCCCTCCCAGCCGATAAAGGTAAACACCATTTCACCGATGGCCCCATCGGCCATCTCGACCGGTTCTTTGGTTTGCGGATCAACCAGCTCGAGCACACAGTGATCCGCCGAAACAAAGTGCATCCCCGCATAGGGCTCGGTCTCACAGGAGATTCCATGAAAGGCATGCCCGCCACCGGTATGGTCAAATACCTTGGCACCAAAACCTGTCTGCAACTTTTGGCGTAACGCAGAAATACCGGCCCCGGGCTCGCCGGCACAGAAAAACCACCGAATACCCAGTTCTATTGCGTCTTTTTCAATAAGCTTGGGCGCCTGTTCAATGAGATATTCACCGAACGAAGGTGTGGCAATCAACACATCCGGTTTGGTTAGCATCGCGAAATCAAGCACCCGTCGCGTTCCACCCTCGATACCTACCGGCACCACACCCAGCCCCATCGCCTGCAGCCCATCAGAAAGGGGAAGCCCGCCGGTAAACATACTCAAAGAAAGTGCCTGCAAGACAATATGACCCGGTCTCAAACCGGTTCGCCAGTATTTGCGACAATGCATTTCATTCAACACGTTGATGTCATTTTGCGTCAGCGTATACAGGGTGGGATCGCCGGTGGTGCCGCTGGTTGAATTGATCCGAATAATTTTTTCTCGCGGTGCACAGGTGATCAGGCTGTATGGATTTCCGAACCGTTGAATGGAATCTGCCTGTATACGGCGATGCTCATCTTTGGTCATCAGCGGTATTTTTCGAAAATCTTCAAAGGATTGAACATCTTCGGGCATTAAACCGTTTTTTTGAAACTTTTCTTCGCGGTAATAGATCGAATGGTCGTAGTTATATTGAAGTTGTTTTTTTAAACGTCTCCATTGCAGCGTTTTCATCTGCTCCGCAGAAAGCGTCTCCACGGCTTCATTCCAGAATTTTCGATCGTCGTTCATAAAATCTTCTACTCACATATTTCAATCAGCAGACCCAACTTGGAAGTCGGATAGAAGAAGGCCACCTGTCCATGGGCACCGTTTCTGGGAAAACCTTTTACCAGTTTCAATCCTTTTGCGGTGAGTTCGGTCACCGCCCGGTTAAAATCATCGACCTGAAAGGCGATATGCTGGATTCCTTTACCCGGTTGCATCACCATCGGGTCGACCCCCTCTATGGGCTTTTGAAACTCAATAAACTCCATCTGCCCTGTTCCCAGGGGATAAAAGGCGACCCGGATGCCGGTGTCTTTGATTTCCATGACCTCCTGGCAATCGAGACCAAAGTAATTCGAAAGTTCCTCCATGGCCTGTTCCAGGTCCTCAACAACGACTCCGATATGATCAAATTTCTTTAAAATTGCCATTTTCTTTGTTAACAATGATGAGCAAATCAGGTGCGTTATTCTTCAACAGCGAACAGCATTTTTCAAAGTTCTATGGAAGTCATCTCAGAAATAGGATTTTAGTTCAAGATCGCGGCGGAGCCGAGTTTTAAACCGGAGGCATACCGATTTGTATAACGAGGATTTAAAACTCGGCTCCAACAAAGATATTGGACAAAAAGTCATTTTTGAGATGGCTTCCAGTTGACAGTGCAGATTCCTTATGCTATCCGGTTGTATACTGTATACGAAAATAGTTGTCAACGACAGGTCCCCGGGCAATTCTGGCCCACACATTCTAACCTAAATTCTCTCCGCAAAATCCACAAGGGAGATTATATGCTGCTTCAGGTTATATTCAGCGGTCTCGCTACCGGGAGTATCTATGCCCTGGTTGCGCTGGGACTTGCCCTGATTTACAACACCACCGAACATGTTAATTTTGCCCAGGGCGAGATGTCCATGGTTGGCGCCTTTGTGGGATTTACTTTCTTTAATATGCTGGGGCTTTCGCTTCCCATCGCCATTGTGTTGACCCTCTTGATATCCGTATTGCTGGGGCTCATGACCGAGCGCCTGGTGATCCGACCGGCCATGCGCGCACCCCACTTTAATGTCTTTATCATTACACTGGGGGTTTCGATCGTCATGAAGAGTCTGTCCGGTTTCATCTGGAGCCACAATGACTACCCCTATCCCAGCATCTTCCCGGACAAGACCATTGCTATCGGAAGTGCGACGATTGATTTGATCGGTCTGGGCAATATCGGCGCAACCGTACTGCTGATGGTTGTTCTGTATGTATTTTTCATGTACACGCGATATGGGACTGCCATGCGGGCGGTCAGTGAAAGTCAGAATGCCGCTCTGCTGATGGGTGTCAATGTCAAGCAATCCTTTGCGGTTACATGGGCCATCAGCTTTCTGGTGGCGGCGGTTGCAGGCATCCTCATGGCGCCGGTTGTATTCCTCAGCACCCATATGGGAATCGTGGTTATCAACGGGTTTGCCGCCGCCATCCTGGGCGGCTGGGGCAGTATACCGGGTGCCATTATCGGCGGCATGCTGCTGGGCGTGATTGATAATGTTGCGCCCCTGTACCTTCCATCGCAAATCAAAAATGTGGTGCCTTTTGCGGTTATTTTCATCGTTCTGGTCATCCGGCCCAAGGGGATCATGGGCGTGGAGCGGTTTGCCAAGGTTTAAAAGGATTTTTTGATGCAACCATCAGGAAAATGGAAAACATGGGGCTGGGCGGGCGCTTTGGTCGTCTTGCTCCTTCTGCCGTTATTCTTGGGAAAATACTCTATTTTCCTGTTAAGCCTGCTGGCCGTTTATGCGCTGGTTTCGCTGGGATTGAACCTGTTGATGGGCTATACGGGTCAAATTGCGGCCGGACATGCCGGATTTTTAGCCATCGGCGCTTATGTCACCGCCATCTTTACGGCCAATTTTGAATGGCTGCCCTGCCCGCTAACGCTGTTGTTGGCCGGTACCATCAGCGGGTTGGTTGGCTTTCTGCTGGGCATACCCATCCTGCGGCTAAAAGGTTTCTACATTGCCATGGCCACCCTGGCTTTCGGCGTGGTCGTCAGTGAAGTTATCCTGCAATGGAGCTCTGTAACCGGTGGCGATGACGGTTTTAGTGTGCCGACCGCCAGGATCGGCAGCTTTGTTTTCGATTCTGATTTCAAGCTTTTTTATCTGATTATTCCGGTAACGGTTATCATGACCCTGCTGGCGCGAAATCTGGTCAATGGGTATATCGGCAGAGCATTCATCGCTTTAAGAGAAAGCGAGATCGCCGCCCAGACCATTGGTGTGGATCTGGCCAAATATAAAACAATTGCGTTTGCCATCAGCGCATTTTATACCGGTGTTGCAGGGGGTTTGTTTGCGTATTTGATTACGTATTTGTCCCCGGATGCGTTTACGATCGAGCTCTCGGTGGACTTCATTGCCATGATTGTCATTGGCGGCCTGGGTTCCATCATGGGATCCATCATCGGGGCTGTCATCCTGACCGGCATGCAGCAGGTGCTGGCCGGGTTGCAGGATCTGCAGATCTTAATCTTTGGACTGGCGCTGATCATCTTTATGATCTTCATGCCCAAAGGAATCGTCGGCATGCTGTCCGACCTAAAAGAAAAGTTTATCTAAAATTTCATTCGTGCTAAAAAAGGAGGTGCTTTAAAAGACAAACCGATTTCTTCTCTCACGCAACCCCACCACGAAAGGAGATGTTATCATGCAAAAACTCAAGTACGTATCAGCGTTCGGGCTTATTGTGCTCATCGCCCTCTTCTTTACAGTAAATGATGTGACGGCCGAAGTCGGTGTTACTGACAACTCGATCCTGGTCGGATGCTCCAACAGTTTCTCGGGGCCGCTGGTCTATCCGGGCACCCAGCTGGTCAACAATGGACTGGAAGCCTATATCGGGTACATCAACGCCCAGGGCGGTGTCCATGGCCGCAAGATCATGACCCAATATTACGACGACGGTTATAAACCCCAGAATGCCGTGGCCAACACCAAACGACTGGTGGAACAGGACAAGGTCTTTGCCATTCTGGCTTCCCAGGGGACCGGGGCCGTGATGGCAACAGTGAAGTATTTGACCCAAAACAAGGTCCCTTTGCTCTTCCCGTTTCAGGGGGTGCCAATTTCGGGTCAGAAGACCATATTTACGTCCTTTACTCCCTATCCGAATCAATCTGAGCTGGTGGTCACCTGGCTGGTAAAAGTCAAAGGCTTTAAGCGCATCGGCATCCTTTATCAGGACGACAAATATGGATACACCTTCAGGGATCCGGGTGGAAAAACGCTTCAGAAATTAGGGTTGAACTGGGCAGCGGCCGAGTCCTACAAGCGTGGGGCCAAGGATCTCAGTGCCCAGGTAGCCAAGCTGCGCAAAGCCAATCTGGATGCCTGTCTTCTGGTGGCCACGCCTCCGCCGGGCGCCACTTTTCTAAAGGAAGCCCACAAACAGGGCTGGAAAAACACCAAAATCATTTCTTCCGGTCCACTAACTGACGAAAAATATATTAACCTGTCCGGTGGGGTTGGTGAAGGTGTGTGGGGGCTTTCTCTGTGGCCGGACCCGGTCAACTCCCAATTACCGGCCGTGGCCGAATACAGAAAGATTGTAAACAAGTACGGCAAGGATAAAGACAAAACACCGAACCGCTACAGCCTCTATGGCTATTTTTATGCCAAACTGTTTGTAGAGGGCCTTAAAAAAGCCGGCAAAAATCTCACCCGCGAAAGCTTTATCGCCGCTCTTGAAAGCATTAAGAATTGGGAGAGCGGCATGGTTCCAGCGGTGAGTTTTTCAGGCAGTAATCATCTATCCCAGAATTCCGGTTTCATGGTCGAAGTTCAGCAGGGTGTTTTTCGACCGATATCCGGCTGGATCACACTGAAAGAAGGTACCCTGGTACCGTTAAAGCAATAAGACAATTAATCCCCGGGGTCCATTGAGATCCCGGGGAAACCTTACTCCCTTCTAGTCGGCACCTAAATATACTTTACGGACGTAATCGTTCTGGATCAGGTTTTCGGCAGAATCATGCAGAGCCACCGCTCCGGTTTCCATTACGTAGCCGTACTGGGCGGTTTGCAGCGCTATATTGGCGTTCTGTTCCACCAGCAGGATGGTAACACCTTCTTGATTGATTTCGGTAATAATTCTAAAAATTTCCTCCACCATTAACGGTGCCAACCCCAGAGAAGGTTCATCCAGCAGCATGAGCTTGGGATCCGACATCAATCCCCTGGCAATCGCGAGCATCTGCTGCTCACCGCCGCTGAGGGTCCCGGCTTGCTGTCTGGCCCTTTCTTTTAATATCGGAAACGATCGGTAGATACGTTCCAGATCGTTCTGAATGGCTTTGGCATCATTGCGGGTGAAGGCACCCATCTTCAGGTTTTCCTGCACGGTAAGTCCCATGAATATTTCACGGCCCTCCGGCACCTGGCAAATTCCCATGCGCACAATTTGATGCGGCTCACGCCTATCGATGGGCTGCCTCTGGAATAGAATCTGTCCGCGCCGGGGTTGAATGAGTCCCGAAATCGTTTTTAAGGTTGTGCTTTTACCGGCACCGTTGGCACCCAGTATGGCGACGATCCCGCCTTCGGGCACCTCCAGGGTGATGCCCTTGAGGGCCTGTATATTGCCGTAATAGGATTCTATCGATTTGAGTTCAAGCATGGCTTGTCGCTTTTCCAAGATAGGCTTCGATTACTTTGGGGTCTTTTTGAATGACTTCCGGCGTTCCTTCGGCGATTTTAACACCAAAATGCAGCACGCAAATTTTATCGGACAGCCCCATGACCAGACGCATATCGTGTTCGACCAATAAGACCGTGATACCGCGTTTTAGTCGAATGTCTTTGATGACCTCCATCAGGTTTTCGGTTTCCTGGGGATTCAACCCACCGGCCGGTTCATCCAAAAGCAATACCTTGGGTTTCATGGCCAGGGCCCTGGCCAGCTCCACCCGTTTTTGAATCCCGAAGGCCAGATCCGTGACCTTCTGGCCTTCATATTCCTCCAATTCTAAAAAGGAGATAATTTCAGACGCAGTTTCGATATTTTGCGCCTCCTCATTTTTAGATTTGCCAAAAGCCAGACTATTGGTCAGCACGCCCGATTTGAAAAAAAAGTGCCGGCCCACCAGAATATTTTCCAGCACACTCATTTCACTGAAAAGCTCGATGTTTTGAAACGTCCGGGCAATGCCCCGTTTTGCGATTTGATGCGGTTTCAGCGAAACCAGGTCCTGGCCCTCCAGCAGAACACGTCCGCTATCCGGTTTATACAGTGCGTTAATGATATTGAAGATGGTTGTTTTGCCGGCGCCATTGGGTCCGATGAGGGAAAAGATTTCACCATCCCGTATATTAAAAGAACATGCGTTGACGGCTTGCAGCCCACCAAAGCTGATGGAGATGTCTTCCAGAGCAAATATAATTTTATCGTTTGACATGATGGATTAACCGGTTAGAAGCATTACCGTGTTGCTAAGTCCAGCAACTTATCAACGACGATCTATTAATTCAATATTCTTTTTTCTATCTCTTCTTCATGTGATTTCATGTACATGGTGTAAGAGCCAAATTTATCCACCATCAGATTGTATTCCGGTGTGACAAAGGTGGTGGTATTGATTTGTTCGATAACAGCCGGCCCGATCACCTGGTTGCCAAATTTAAGCTTGGCGCCGTCATATACGCTTATTTCTGCGAAATTTTTCTGGAGTGGCAAGAAAACCCTCCGCATTTTCTTCAATGCTGCTGAGGGATCCGAACCACAATATCTTTCCAAGTGAAATTGCGGCTTCCGGGTTTGACCGATGCACACCATCCTGAGATTAATCAGTTCGACGGGTGTTTGTTCTTACTCATGTGCGTATCCAAAAAGGGCATGATGCTTATGATGAAAACGGTGGACGATAGAATCAAAGTCTGCACATTGGAGTTCTTCGGACGTTATCTCAATATTGACTTCATGGTACTGTTTTACATACCGAAGATCCAAGGAAAAAATCTTCGCGATCCTATGCTCAGGAATTCCCTCTGATTTTAAAAGCTTGTCCCCTTCGGCTTTCATGTCGCGAAAGGTATTTTTAAATATTGCCGCATCCGTTTCATGAAGCAGCGTCACATAAGTACTCACAAAATCATGTTTTAAATCGGACATCAACATACCGGCGGCGCAAAAAATCGATGATTCTTTGGGTATAATCATTACCGGAATCTCCAGTTCAAGCGCGATCATGCACGCATGGTTGGGCCCTGCCCCGCCCGCAACCACCAATGGAAAATCCCGGGGATCAAATCCCTGCTTAACGGAGACTTCGCGTACAGCGGCTGCCATATTCACATTGATAACACTGTACATTCCGGCGGCTGCCTCCTCAAGGTCCATCTTCAAGGGCTTGGCGATATGGTTGGAAATCGCGTTCTGGCTTTTTTTCAGATTCAACGGAATCCGGCCGCCGGCAAAAAAATCTTTATCCAGATACCCCAGCACCAGATCGGCATCCGTGCAGGTCGGTAATTCGCCACCCAGATCATAACAGGCCGGCCCGGGCGTAGCCCCGGCACTCTGGGGCCCCATTTTTAAAAGCCCGCCTTCGTCGATCCACCCGATACTGCCTCCGCCGGCGCCAATGGTGACCACGTTCAACATAGGCAGGGCCAGCCGGAACCGGTTAATTTCACCGCTGGTGGTAACCATGGGGACCTTATCCTTGACCATCGACGCATCAAAGCTGGTGCCTCCCATATCGACGGTTATACAATCCGCATATCCCTGTACCGCCGTATATTCTACGCCGGCAATTGGCCCTCCCGCAGGCCCGGACAGAAGCGTTGCCGCCGGTTTTTGAATCGCCAGTTCGGGTGATATCACGCCGCCATTGGATTGCATAATCAAGAGAATGCCCTCATACTTAACTTCACGCAATTTGGAAATCAAGGCAGAGAGATAGCGATTTAACGTCGGTCCGACATATGAATTTAAGACCGTGGTGCTGACCCGATCGTAAAAGCGAATGGAAGGCAGGATACGGTTGGATACCGTTAAATAAGCATCCGGAAATTTCTCCTGGATGATTTTGTGAACATCTTCTTCGTGCTGATTGTTCATGAACGCATTCATAAAACAAACGGCCACAGCCTCAACCCCCTCGTCAACCATCAAATCCACCGCGTTATCAACATCATTTAGATTTAACGGGGTGATGACATCACCCTTATAGTCCATGCGTTCTTCAACAGGCAGTCTCAGATATCTTTCTACAAGGGGTTCAACGTTGGGAAACTGGTTGTCATATTGACGCTCGCGAACGCCTCTGCGCATTTCAAGGGTGTCTCGCAACCCTTTGGTGGTCAGCAGGGCGGTTTTGGCCCCGCTGTAGGTCAAGACGGCATTGGTGGTTACCGTCGTTCCATGTACAATGACCGATACACCGTTTAAAAATTCCTCAAGGCTCAGGCTCTGATCGGCGGCCATTTCCCTGAGACCGTTTAAGGTGCCGATTGAAGGATCTTGCGGGGTGGAAAGAACTTTATAGATCATAGAGGAACCATCTTCCAGGGCCAGCAGAAAATCGGTAAAGGTTCCCCCGACATCGATTCCGATCTTAAAGTTCATAAGTAGCTATATGGTGAGTTTATATTGTCTGAAAATAAATTCAGATACCAGTATGATAGTTCTTTTCAAATTGGAGTAATGGAGCAATGGAGCGTTGGAGTAATGGAAGCAAATACAGATCGATCATCTTTTGGCAGCACTCCAACATTCCAATACTCCAACACTCCTTTGTAACCTGGATAATGAAGATCTGGAAATCTGGAGCGTCATCTCTGAATTAGTTTAAGTTCGACATTATTCCTCGATGATACATTCCTCCGCATCATCCTTGCCGGATTCCTGGCCGCAGAGGTCCAGACCCTTTTTTTCCCTGATGGCGGCCAGTACTCGTTCTGGCGTGATCGGCAAATCCTTTATGCGAACCCCGATGGCATCGTAAATGGCATTGGCGATGGCCGGTGCCGTTGGGACGCAACCGGGCTCACCGATACCTTTCGCTCCGAAAGGGCCGTCTTCATCATAGGTCTCGAGAACCGGTGCTTCAATCGGCACAACGTCTTTGGCCGTCAGAATCTTATAATCCCTGAAGTTCGGGTTCATATTCTGCCCTTTTTCAGAGATAACCTGCTCGGTCAGGGCATATCCCACACCCATCATCACGCCGCCGTAGACCTGGCCTTCCAGCAACAGCGGGTTGATGGCCTTGCCGACATCATGCGCGGCAACGTAATTTAGAATTCTCACTTTTCCGGTTTCTTCATCCACTTTCACGCGGACCCCGTGGGTGCCGAACGTATATGTCATCGACATATTGCCGCGAAAGTCCTTGCCCATGTTTTCATTGGAAGGATCGTAGAAATGTTCTGCCATCAGCATTTGCCCGCCGTGGCTGAAATGCGCTTTTCGCAGAACCTTTCCAATCGCCATTTTTTTCTCAGGATCATCCTGGTGGACGATGTGTCGACCCTGGAGGCTTAATTTCTCCAGCGGTGACTCCAGCAGCTTCGCCCCCATTTCCAGAATGCGGGCCTTGAGCTTTCGTGCCGCCCCAAGCGCCGCGTTGCCGGCAATAAAGGTTGTCCGGCTGGCGTGGGAACCCACATCCCAGGGACATACATCGGTGTCGGTGTGAATCACATGAATATCATCAACTTCCAGACCCAGTTCTTCGGCAGCGATCTGGGCAATGACCGTATCAGATCCCTGGCCCATATCCGTGGCACCGGTGAAAAGATCGACTTTGCCAAAATCATCCATCTTAATCATCGTTCCGCAGCCATCGGATTTGTAAACTCTGGCGCCACCCCCGACATGGATCAGCGAGGCCAGACCGACCCCCTCCCCATCTGCTTTGTCCGCGTCCCATTTCAATTGTTCTTTAACCGCATCCATACATTCTAACAGGCCGCAGGTCGTAATACGAAGCCCCTGGGTGGATACATCCCCGGGTTGGTTGGCATTTATGCGGCGAAATTCTACAGGATCAATACCGGCGGTTTCAGCCAGCATATCTATGGTGCTTTCAATGGCATAGGTCGCCTGAGGATTGCCATAGCCCCGCATGGCCTGTGCATAGGTATTGTTGGTATAGACACACTTGGCTTCGTAACGGACGTTCGGCACCCGGTAGAGGGTCGTAATCGGCATCATCATTACCGATGGTGTCGTTGCACCCCAGGATGTATAGGCACCATTATCAAGAATCATTGTTATATCCCGGTAGAGGAGTTTTCCGTTTTGATCACAACCCTGAGATATATGCGTAATGGTGGGTTGCCGGGTTGAGGTGGCGATAAACTCCTCCGTGCGATCAAACTCGATCTTCACCGGCCGGCGCGTATGAAAGGCCAGCAGAATGGCAATATACTCATAGGCATAAGTGTCCAGTTTGCTGCCGAATCCGCCTCCAATGCAAGGTTTAATCACCCGAACCCTGCGATCCGTAATCCCCATTGCATTAAGCGCATCCAGAAAGTCCTTCTGCGCCAGGGATGGAATCTGGGTGTTGGTGTGAATGGTCAGGTTATTGGTCGGGTCGAATTCGGCAATGGCGCCGCTGGTGCCCATACAGCAGTGAGTCACCCAGGTGGTCGTAAACCGGTCCTCCACCGTATAAGCCGCTTCTTTTTTTGCTGCTTCCACATCGCCATAATGTAGTTTCCAGGGCATTTTTAAAACATTGGACTTATGGGCCTCATGAATCAGCGGTGCACCCTCTTTTATGGCCGCTTCCGGATCGAATATGGCCGGCAATGCTTCGTACGTCACCTCAATAAGGTTCAATGCCGCTTCGGCGATCTCCGGTGAAGTGGCCGCAACGGCTGCGACCTCATCGCGAAAGGAGCATACTTTTTCTTTTTTTAACGGACGATTATCTTTATAGACGCCCATGCGGATATCGGGAATATCTTCACCGGTTAATACGGCCAGAACACCGGGCAGCTCCTTGGCTCTGGTTGTATCAATTTTAACAATTCTGGCATGGGCGTACTTGCTGTATAAAATTTTGCCATACAGCATCCCCGGAACTTTTAGATCTTGAATATATTTGACCCGCCCGGTGGCCTTGTCCACCGCATCCAGCTTGGGTACCCTTTTACCAACAGAACACAAATTTAGCATGATAACTCCTTAGACGATTTAAACGCGTTTTATTCTCCGCGATCCCCCTCATCCGTGCGAAAGGCAACCACGTGCGGTTCATCCTCACCGTACCCGCTGACGGCTTTGATCGAATCGATGATTTGCACGTAGCCGGTGCACCGACATAAATTGCCGGCAATAGCTTCCTTGATGTCGGTTTCTGAAGCGTTGGGTGATTTGTCCAGCAACGCCTTGGCCGACAGGATCATACCCGGTGAACAAAAACCGCACTGTATACCGCCTTTTTCAACAAATGATTTCTGGATGGGATGCAGGGTTCCATCAGATGCGGCCAGCCCTTCAATCGTGGTTAACTGCTTGCCGTCGATTTCCGCCGCCAGGTAAAGACAGGAATTCACGGCCTGGTCATCTACGATGACGGTACAGGCCCCGCATTCACCACTGCCGCAACCCTCTTTGGTGCCGGTATAACCCAGTTCTTCCCGAATCAGATGCAGCAGGGTCCAATGGTCTTCGATGGTCATTTTCATCGGATTCCCGTTAAATTTAAATGAAATTTCATGTGACATAAAGAATTCTCCTACAAAAGTGGATTTTCGAACAATAAATCCGTATTTCCTGACTCGGTTCTCCGCACGCGGTCATCTGCGCCTATTTTTGTGTCTCTTTGGCGCGTTCAAGTGCTTTGAGTCCCATGCGTTTGACCAGCACGCCCACCATTTCCCGCCGGTACCAGGCCACACCGCGAATACTGTCCCGAACCTTTGATTCCTGCCCGGCAAGAAGACCGGCTTCCGTCAGGTTACTTTCATGCACAATCTTACCCTTTAGGTATTTTTCTGCCTCCAGCGCCCTGAATGGTGTGGGCGCCGCCACGCCAAGACATATTCTGGCCTTCGCGCAGGTGAGCATATCTTTTTCAAAACTCAACAAAACCCCTACCCCCAGCATCGGCAGCTCCATGGCTTCTCGTCGGCCGTGTTTTATGTAGGCACTGCCGGTACGTGGCAGCGGCGGCGGTATGACAATCTCGGTCAGTATTTCACCCGCCTCCAGATCACACTGCCCCGGCCCCAGAAAAAAGCGTCGGAGTTCAACCGACCGCTGACCTTTTGTGCCATAGATATGGGCCTTGGCGTCCAGGGCGATTAGAGGAATCGCGCCATCAGCAGACGGCACGGCATTGACCAGATTACCGCCGATCGTCGCAACATTGCGAATCTGCACGGAGCCGATATTTTTAACGGCATCATGGATGATGGGGTACTGATGCTGAATCAGTTGAGACGCTTCGATCGAACCGTGGGTACAAAAAGCGCCGATGAATAGCTCTCCGCTTTCCTGGTTCAAAAAAGGGCGATCCTGACCGATAATATGTTTTAGTGAAATCAGATAATCCGGTGCGAGTTTTCTTTCCTTGATTTTCACCAGCACATCCGTACCACCGGCCACATATTTGGCACTTTCACCGTGAGATAGATGCAAAGATATGGCTTCATCCAGGGTTTTGGGCGTTAAATATTTAAACTGTCTCATAAAAACACCTCAATAATCGAATTTAATTGCCTAGAAGGATCTAACGTGTCTAATCAATTATTGAAACTGTCGACCTCAAATCCTGCAACCCTCAGCTCGCAGTTCGTCCTATCCGACTTTGAGCACGATGGCAGCTGCTGTATCGCCGGCGGCACAACCCGCAAAAAGCATATATCCGCCGCCATTCATGGCCGCCTCTTCGATTCCTTCAATGATCAAGCGTCCACCGGTAGGTCCCTGGGGATGACCGAAAACCAGAGAGCAACCATAGTTATTCATGCCGTCGACATCGACACCCAGATTATCTGCAAGGTGAATATCATTGGCAGCAAACGGGTTGTGCGTTTTAATGACGCTGACATTACTCGCATCGATGTTGGCCTTTTCCAGTGCCATCTGGACTGCCGGAAATACAGCTGCAGCCATAAATGCTTTCTTGACACGCGCATATCCATAAGAGATCACCTGAATCTCGACGTTTGGATCGGCACTGAGTTCTTTGGCCTTATCACGGGTCGTAACGGTAATGCCGCAATTGCCGTCGGCCGGATGCGTCTGGGCGCCAAAGGTGTGGACACCGTCAGGCAGCACCGGTCTCAATTTTGCCAGACCCTCGGCGGTGGTTTCCATGACACCTTCATCCGCGTCGAGCGTAATCGTTTTCTTTTTGGAAACATTGACCTCCACTGGAAACATATACCGTTTCTGAAAAGCCCGATCATCGGCCAGAGCGTCTGTATATTGCTCATATCGTCGCAAGGCGACTGCATCGCACTGTTCCCGGGTAATTCCGGCCTCAGCGGCCACATTTTCGGCCGTTTTAATCATTGCCTCTCCAGCCCAGGGGTCTTTGTTAAAATTGTCCATTACCCAGTCTTCGGATGTAACCTGTCCCCCCGGCCCCATCGGATTCGGCCAGACAGAATGCGGGCCGTTCGAGCAACGATCGGCCATCAGGCAAAACGGAGCCTGGTAAAGACCGGTTTCCACGCCAATGCTCGCGAGGTAAACCGCCACCGTGGATGTCGAGCAGGCCTGGCTGACAAGCAAACCGGGAACACCTTCGGCCCCCGCGAGCGCGCCGGACCAGGGACCGCCATAAAAAGCATGCGGTTGGTGAACACTGATGCCCAGGAAAGTATAATCAAACAATTTAGGATCCCAGCTCTTATTTTCAAGCCAGCGTTTGGCGGTCGCGGCGCCCAAGGTGATCGAGTTCTCGTTTGCCAGAGTCCCTTGCCAGCGGGAGAAAGGCGAACTGTAGTATCCCCCGTACGGTATAAACGCTTTTTGCAACATCTCAACATCCTCCTTCTCAATTTTACGAGTTAAATATTTCTTAAGATTAAATACATTAAATCGTTTTTAATTTGCACCCGCAGTGGCATCATAAAATAGGATAGTTTTTGCAAGGTCAAGGAAGACTTTGATTTTAACCACAGGCATACCTGAGAGTATGTCGCGGATTAAAATCTAAGCCTGACACAGAGATTGCGAAAAATAGCCATTTTAGGGTGCCACTATTCGGGGCGGTTATCAAAGAACCGTTTCGACTTTCGCTCCGACCGCGGCAGTGAGCCGTAATCCACTACCTCCACCGCAGCACTGACCATAATCTTATTTTTTATTTCGTCCGCGACCTTCCGGGCAAGGTCGGGTTTGCGTGATGGATCGTATTCCTCACCGCATTCCAGGCGAATGCGCATGTAGTCTTTTCCATCTTCTTTACGATCCAAATGGACCTGGTACTCACAACTGACATCTGGTATGGTCGAAAGCACCTGGTCAATCTGGCCGGGATAAATGTTAACGGCTCTAAATATAATCATATCGTCCGATCGGCCTAAGATTTTTTCATGCATTGGCAGAATATTGCCGCACGAGCAGGTATGATCAACCAGACGGGTCAGGTCCCGGGTTCGGTAACGAATTAAAGGGGCCGCCTCTTTACAAAGAGTGGTAACCACCATTTCACCGGTCTCACCCGCCGACACCGGTTCCAAAGTCTGCGGGTCAAGGATTTCAAGTATGTAGTAATCCGCCCAATAATGAATGCCTTCATGTTTGTAACAATCCAGACCCGTGCCCGGCCCATAAAGTTCGGTCATACCGGGAATGTCAAACATGTCCTCCAGGCCCAGAAGATCTTTTATGCGCCTGCGCATGGCATCACTGCTGCGTTCGGAACCAAATATCATCTTTTTTAGGACAATTTTGTCTTTCAAGTTCCGACGACTGATTTCTTCGGCCATTAACAGACCCATGGACGCCGTACAGCACATCACGGTCGACTGCAGATCCACTAAAAACTGGCACTGCATGTCCACATTACCCGGACCGACCGGCAGCGCCATGGCACCGAACCTTTCGCATCCCAGTTGAAAACTGATACCGGCTGTCCAAACACCATATCCAACTGCGATTTGTACCCGGTCGCTCTGGGTCAGGCCGGCCATTTCATAACATCGGGCGAAAAAATGAGTCCAGTCATCGATATCTTTTTGGGTATATGACAGGATTTTGCGTTTGCCGGTCGTTCCGGACGATGCATGTATGCGCACAACCTGAGATTCGGGGACCGACAGTAGCGGGAATGGATAGCCTTCGCGCAGGTCATCGGCGGTGGTAAACGGCAGCTTTTGAATGTCATCCAGGGATTTAATTTGATCCGGCTGCACACCGGATTCGTCGAGTCTCTTGCGATAGAAGTCAGAGCCCTGATAGGAATGGGCAACGGTCCATTGCAGGCCTTTTAACTGATGTTTTTTTAGCGCCTCACTGTCTTTAAACGACGGCATAAACGTTTTGGGCATGGTCAATCTCCGAATTTCTTATTTATGCGCTCCCTTTAAGTGATGTGCGTAGCTTTTCAGTTTCCTTTAAATCGACTATCAGGCTCTTGGGATCAATGACAACGCCGTAATCATTTCGTGCCTGATCAACGCTTACGTATTCGTTAAGAACGTCCATTTCAACAGCCTGCGGATCCCGCTTCATCGGATCCCCGTAACCGCCGCCGCCGGCGCTGTGAAACTGAATCACGTCACCGGATTCACACAGGGTGAGTCCACTGGGGTCCCCGCTCTGATCGTTAACCATAAATTGCGCTTTATTGGCGGAACCGCCTTTAAACAGTCCTTTCGGTGGATAACGGTACCGGCCGGCCTGAATCGCGATAGACGTCGGCGCTTCAGGGGCAGAATCGTCATCCGGAACCCGAATTACAAATTTTCTTCCCAGTCCGCCGCGCATTTTGCCAGGCCCTCCGGAATCGGATATCAGACTGCGCTCTTCTACAATCAAAGGGGTGTCGCTTTCAAAAATTTCAACGGGGGTGTTGGCGCCGTTCGCCGGGAAAATAGCGCAGTGGTGGCCATCCATTTTGCTGCTGGCGCCCATTCCGCCGCCGCGAATGATCATGGTCAACCAGGGCTGGCCATTATGCCGCTTGCCGTAGAAAATGTTCGTTTGCGCCGGTGTGCCGCCACTTTCGGCAATGATGTTGTCCGGTGTCGCACCGGCCAGCGCCTTGAAAACCATTTCGGTCATAAAATGGCCGATTTGCATGCGTGCAGCGACAGCGGCCGGAAACTTGCAATTGACGACGCTGCCTTCCGGTGCGGTCATTTTTACCGGACGGATAGCGCCTTCATTGATCGGAATATCGGGATCAAAAGCGCTCTTAACGGCCATAAAAACATAGGCATAGGTAAAATTGTAGACCACATTGCCGCCCCAATCGACCTGTGGAGACGTTCCGTTGAAATCGATATGAATATCGCTGCCTTCGACCTGGACAGTTAATTTGATGGCAATATCTTTTCGCTGGCCGGCCCCTTCAATCACACCTTCATAAGGGTAGACGCCATCCGGAATCTTGGCAATGGCAGCCCGCATGCTGGTTTCGGTGCGATCGATGATTTCATCAGCCAGGTCATCGAGCGTATCCAGTCCCTCATCTTCCAGCATTTCGATAATCTTCTGAGCGCATACATGGTTGGCGGCCACCTGGGAGCGAATATCTCCGGTGACCTCCTCAGGCGTTCGCACGTTCCATCGAATCATATTGAGCACCGATTCATTTAAAACACCGGCATCATAAAGCTTGATCGGTGGGATAAACAATCCTTCCTCAAAGACCTGCCGGTTATCAGAAGCCACCCTGCCGCCAATATCCGAGTGGTGAAATACACAGGCGGTAAATGCAACCGGTTTTGCTTTAAAAAAGATCGGACTTAACACACAGACATCATTTAAATGACCTGCCAGCAACCAGGGATCGTTGACAATAAACACATCACCCGGCCGATAATCTTCCAGCGGGATCGAGTTGATGATGGTCTTTACGCCTAAAGCCATGGCACCGGCCTGACCCGGGGTGCAGAAGGTCCCCTGAACCAATTCCTGCCCGCGGCTGTCGGTAAACATACAGGTATAGTCATGGGCATCTCGCAAAAGGCTCGAAAAGGCGGTGCGGGCCACAGATGCGTCGGCCTCATCAACGATTGAGATCAATCGACGCCATAAAATCTCCAGCGTTATGGGGTCAAAATTGGACGGCATTGTTTCTTTTCCTGTTAGGCTGTCATGATCAGAGGAATTTAATTAAAGCTTTCACTAAACAAAATTTATTTTTATATAATTCAATTTATTAGAATATTTTTCTTAAATTAAAACTTTTATATTGTTAGCATTCGAATTAACAATTGGATACATCTGTATTCAGATCAATCCAGATGAATCCATGCGCATCCACTGATGCGCGGGCATCTTCACCAACAATAATGGTGGATTCCTTTTCTTCGATGATCGCCGGCCCCCGGAACGCGGCGCCGGCAAACAATTTAAACCGATCAAATACCTTATAAGGTATGTAGTCTTTTTTTATTAAAGAAAAAGCCTGGCGCTCGCCTTTGAGGCACTCTTCAATTGACTTTCCCGAATTTTGTAAAGGGGGAATACGAAATGGCCGCTCCGGCAGACTGGCGCGCACTTTAAACGTTACAAATTCAACCGGTGTTTCAGGGTAAGTGCGGCCATACAGCTTTTGATAAACCCCGTCAAAAAGCGCTCGGATTTGCTCTTTTTTCCACTGATCAAATGGTTTGTTTTCAACAGTCAGATCCGTTTCAGCACCCTGCCCTACGAATCGCATCATCAACGTGCGTTCAAAAATAATCGATTGATCTTTATCCGCTTCCTGCAAAATCGCAGCACCTTCGGTTTCAAGCTCTGCAAATAGTTGCTCGATCTGCTTAAAATCAGCGTTATCAAGGGCGACCCGGTGACTGCGTGTTAGATCAAACGCGACCGGTGCCGTAAAAAATCCAAGGGCCGATCCGACGCCGGCCAGCGGTGGGACCAGTATGCGTGGTGCGCCGATTTTTTTTGCCAGACCATAAGCGTGAACCGGTCCGGCGCCTCCGAATGCGGAAATGGTAACAATATTCGGGTTGCCGCCTTTTTCGGCAATGTGGGTTTTGGCTGCCGCTGCCATGGTCTCGTTAATCAGGTCGTGAATCCCGAAGGCGGCTTCGGTAACACGCGTCCCCAATGGCTTGGCCACTTTTTCTTCGATTGCTTTTTCCGAAGCAGCTTTATCCAGCGGCATCGTCCCACCCAGAAAATAATCTGGGTCCAGAAAACCCAGAACCAGGTCGGCATCCGTAACGGTCGGATTTTTACCGCCGTGACTGTAACAGGCCGGACCGGGATCCGCACCGGCGCTTTCGGGGCCAACCTGCAAAAGCCCCATTTTGCTCATGCGCGCAATACTGCCGCCGCCGGCGCCGATTTCCATCAAATCCACCACCGGAACCTGAATGGGAAGACCGCTGCCTTTTTTAAAGCGTTGAACGCGGCCGACTTCAAAGGTAGATACCAGACCCGCATGTCCCTTCTGGATCAGACAGGATTTGGCGGTTGTGCCGCCCATATCGAAACAGAACATATCCTTGATCTCAAACATCTTGCCGTAATGCTGTGACGCAATCACTGCTGCGGTTGGGCCGGATTCAATAATTCTAACCGGATATTCACGGGCGGTTTCTACGGAGGTAATGCCGCCGCTGGAAAGCATGATAAAAAGCTTTCCCTGAAAGCCCAGGGACTCTAATCTGGCAGAAAGCTTGGCCAGATATTTGGCGGTGATGGGCTTAACATAGGCGTTGGTGGCAGTGGTGCAGGTTCGCTCGTATTCGCGGATTTGAGGCAATACTTCGTATGAGGTGGAAAGCGATAAATCAGGCGTCTTCTTGTTTACGATCTCTTTGATCTGAATTTCGTGGCTTGGGTTCTCATAGGAATTAATCAAACATACGGCCAGGGATTCGATTCCCGAATCGATGAACCCGGCAAGCACCCGGTCAACCTCTTCGATATTTAACTTTATAATGACACGGCCATCGGCCGTAATTCGCTCATCTACTTCTCTGCGCAGTGACCGTGGGACAAGCGGTTCCGGATATTCGGCAAATATGTCATAGGCGTCATAACGGATTTCGCGCCCGAGCTCCAGCACATCCCGAAATCCCCGCGTGGTGATCAGCGCTGTTTTGGCGCCTTTTCTTTCGATGATGGCGTTGATCACCAGCGTCGTGCCATGAATGATTTCATTGATTTTCGGCATAAATCCCGGAACGCGTGCCAGCAATCCGCGAATGCCCTCCTCCACCGCGTCGGAAGGGTCTGCCGGTGTCGTCAGGCATTTATTAATCTCAAACTCGCCGGTTTCATCATTGACCAGCACAAAGTCTGTAAAGGTACCGCCGATGTCGCAACCCAAACGATACGCGTCATTTCCCACTGAAATTCTCCTAACCGAGAGAAAATTTGAATTAGTTATGCAGTCTATTCCAAGAGTTCAATATCGAAAACCGAATATCGAAATTCGAAACAAATCCAAATGTCGAATGACATAAATACAAAACTTCTAAATTAATAAAAATTTGTGTTTTTCCCTGGTTTCTTATTACTCCACAATGTTTATAACATTTGAAATTTCGAATTTATAATTTGTTTCGCATTTAGGATTTCGTGCTTTGATATTTTTAT
>JAAUXY010021031.1_pt1 | contig 22469 bp, 24 predicted proteins | sample 7278121 | NCBI WGS metagenome assembly JAAUXY01 (sample SAMN14350117, study PRJNA611818) | marine sediment metagenome | isolation source: surface marine sediment (1.8m) | place: French Polynesia: Moorea | collected 2018-08 | reverse complement strand
CCAGTCTGACAGCCATGGACATCCGCGCAAAAGCACGACGGCTTAGAATGGATAAAAATATCGGACTGGTCATTATCGACTATTTGCAGCTCATGCAAGCCCGCGGTGGATTAGAACGTAGAGATCTTGAAATATCTGAAATGTCGCGATCTTTAAAGGCATTGGCTAAAGAACTTGAAATCCCGGTACTAGCGCTTTCTCAGCTAAACCGGATGCTTGAACAACGTACCGATAAACGCCCGAAACTATCGGATTTAAGAGAATCTGGAGCACTTGAGCAAGATGCCGATGTCGTCGCCTTTATTTACAGGGATGAAATCTATAATCAGGATGAAAATAATCCCCTCAAAGGAACGGCTGAAATCATTTTGGCCAAGCAACGCAATGGACCCACTGGAAAAGTCTTGCTTACTTTCCTGGATGCCTATACCCGCTTTGAAGTTATGGCGCCGGAGGATATGGTCGAAAATCTTTAGGGTATCATTCATGCGGTTCAAAGGTTCAGGGTTCAGGAATTCGAAGGTTCCGCCTTTTTGGCCGCTGGCTTCTTGCTTCTGGCAGGAAGCCGGGAATCAGATGCCAGCAGCCAGTAGCCAGAGGCCAGCAGCCGACTGACACCTGAAACCTGACACCTGACACCTGAGACCTTAACCAATGGGTTTTATTACTAGGGATATAATCGACACGGTGCGAACCGTGCAGCCACCATAATCCCCTATAACAATAGTACTTCCCATCCCCTTGGACTTGCATCAGATGCTCAACTGGCTTATTATCTGGCTTGGAATTGACGATGAAGAGAATTTTTGGAAATACCGTTGGTCTTAAAGCCAATCAGCTTCGACGACTTGAAAACTTTTACCGCCGCCGCATCCAACCCCAATATATAATTAGTGCTGAGCTGACACGCGACCTGAACCTATTGTCCCATGAAATTCGGCGTCAGATCGGTTTGTTGATTAACCGTCAAGGCAAGGTGGCTTATGTTATTGTCGGTGACCACAAAAAAATCGTTATCCCGGCTATCTATGAATACCGAGCCGCTCCCGGTCGACTGAATGGGCTGCGATGTATTCACACCCATTTGACCAATGAAGCGCTGACGGATGACGACCTTACTGATCTGGCTCTGCTGAGGCTAGATATGATAGCAGCCGTTGCCGTAGGAGAAAACGAATTGCGGCCTCACATCCATATTGCCCACATTCTTCCTAAAAACGCGAGTAACAATCCTTACCGCATCTTAGCCCCGTTGTTACCTTCACAACTTGATATTGACTGCCTCGCAATGATCCAGGCATTGGAAGACGAGTTGGCACGAACCAGCAAAGGATACAGCGCAGACTCGGGTAAGGAGCGGGCATTGCTGGCCAGTGTATCTTCGACATCGAAACGAAAAGCACTCGAATCACTTGCTGAGTTAAACGCATTGGTCGAATCTTGCGGTATCGATAGCGTTGGCAAAATCATTCAACAGCGCAAAAGCAATAATGCACAACGGTTGATCGGCACAGGGAAATTGCAGGAGCTTGCGATTTTGGCACTGCAGGAGGCAGCCACCGTTATCATATTTGACCAGGAATTAAATCCTTCACAGATCCGTGCCATTACAGATCAAATCGAGCTGAAAGTCATCGACCGCACCCAACTGATTTTGGATATTTTTTCGCAGCGTGCCAAGACCCGTGAGGGCAAATTACAAGTCGAGCTGGCACAATTAAAATATTTGCTGCCCCGCTTAGTCCTTAAAAATACAGCCATGTCACGTCTAACCGGTGGAATTGGCGGACGCGGACCAGGCGAAACAAAGCTGGAAATCAATCGAAGGCGCGCACGGGACCGAATCGCGCGGCTCGAGCAGGATTTGTTGGATGTGCGAAAACATCGCAAACAGCAAAGGGCGCAACGCCAAAAAAAGGGACTACCGATTATTTCGATTATCGGTTACACCAATGCAGGCAAGTCTACTTTGCTAAACACGCTTACCAAAAGTAATGTCCTAGCGGAAAGCCGATTGTTTGCAACTCTGGATCCGTCAAGTCGCCGACTCAAATTTCCTAAAGATAGCGAGGTGATTATCACCGATACGGTTGGCTTTATAAAGGATTTGCCAGAAGATCTATTGGTCGCTTTTCGCGCTACGCTTGAAGAACTTGAAAATGCCGACCTCCTACTGCACGTCATTGATATCAGCAATCCGATGGTGTTGTCCCATATCGATTCGGTCGAACGAATTCTCAGCGATCTTAACCTTCAGCATACCCGCACCATTCGAGTACTCAACAAAATAGACCGGATAGATCCTTGTGAAGTTCCGAATTTAACGCGCAAGCTCGGTGGGATGGCAATTTCGGCCAAACAGAAATCAACCCTTTTACCGCTCATTCATCGAATGGAATCGGTCTTATTTGGAACATCAGCATTAAAGACGGACGATTATGGATCTTGAACTTGCCAAAAGAGTGGGAATTGAAGCAGCTTACAGTGGTGCAAAAACACTGCAAGAACATTTCGGGCGGATATCCCAAATCGGTCAAAAAGGCGATTTTGACCTTGTCACCGAAGCCGACACTGCATCTGAAAAAAAAATTATTCAAATTATTCGCAAGGCTTTTCCTGATCATGCCATCCTCGCCGAAGAAAGCGGTGTTAATCATGGAAATGCGGAATACCAGTGGTTCATTGATCCCCTTGACGGAACAACCAATTACGCCCATCAATTGCCGCTTTTTTCAATCGCCATTGCATTGGCCGTAAGGGAGCAGATGGTGCTGGGATTGGTTCTCAACCCGATGGATGGGGAACTTTTCGCGGCCGTTAGCGGTGAAGGCGCCACACTCAACGGCATGCCCATTCGCGTCTCATCAACAGCCTCTGTTCACAAGAGTCTGTTGGTGACCGGCTTTCCTTATGATTTCAGCGATATCATTGAGCCGGTAATGAAACGCTTTAGCGTTTGTCAGAATACATCTCAAGGTGTGCGCCGTCTGGGTTCAGCTGCTCTTGATATTTGCTATGTGGCCTGTGGTCGGTTTGACGCCTTCTGGGAACAGAACCTCAAACCCTGGGATAAGGCGGCGGCGGCAGTGATCGCCATGGAAGCCGGCGCGGTGATTACTGATTTTGCCAATCAGCCGTTTGCATTAGATCAAAACGAAATCCTGGTCAGCAACGGCGCCATCCACCAGGAAATGCTGTCTTTACTGGAGCTGCCCGACTAACGACCTTTCCTTAGCATATCTGAATCCGCCTATTCCGGACATGTCAATTTCTTCCATGCTCTATGAACAGCATTTTTAAGTTAGCCCGATATTTGAGATATTACCGTTGCTAATGATTGCATCAAGGCTTGGATGCCTATCATCTCAAATATCGGGCTAAACTTGCCATTGAGGTAAAATATCAGCATAGCGCATTCCAGAAAACAACATGCCCAGGTCGCATAGTTATACGCCGAATGATCGGAATGATGCTGAATTTTATGACGGAGATGATCGGTGGGAAGATTTTTTAGGAAATATTGTAAAACCCATCTTAAAAGTGTGGATAAGGGTTCATGGCCCCCGCATATTAGCGGGATTTCACATCTTGATCCCATACATTAAGGTGTTCAAAAGGCGCGGATCGGCGAGAAAGCGGAGCACGTTCCATTTAAATAATGGTTAGATGTTACATAGCGAATAATCAGAACAACGATACATTTTAAACCGGTACGGTATTAGAGGAGCTTTCTGAAATATGATACGAAACCCTATCGCCAAAATAGCAGATTACGCCCAAGGGCAAGGCGAAAACCGATTCAAAAGTGGAGCATACACGTTAGTATTCGAGCATTTTGAATCGGTTTTTAACACAGACCTTGGGCGTTAGATGCATTTTGGCGATAGGGTTTAGAATTTGCCCGATTCGAGTTTCTGATTAAAAAACTCAACCTGCTTCTGAATCGCACTATTTTCTTTTAAGCCCCGCTCGATACAGTGAATGGAGTGGAGGGCCGTCGCATGGTAGCGGTTAAAGGCTTTACCGATACTTTGCAGGGGCGCGTCCGTATAGCGGCGAGATAGGTAGATGGCCATTTGTCTGGGTCGGACGAGATGCTGTTTGCGTGATCGCGAAACCATATCTTTTAAGGTGCAATTATAATATTTGCACACCATTTTTTTGATGACATCAATAGTAATTTTTTTGCGTTGACGGACCATATTTTTGACGACACTTTCCGTCAAGTTTAGATCCATTGGAGCGCCTAGAAGTGATGATTTGGCAGCCACACCATTTAAACCGCTTTCAAGTTGACGGATATCTTCTGTCAGCTCACCAGCCAAATATTCGATAATCGTATCGGGTATGCGATAGCCGTTGGTTTGCGCTTTCTTTTTTAAGATGCGTACCCGTGTTCTGAAATTTGGGGGATCGATTTTGGAGATCAGGCTGCAAGATAGCCATGATCTTAACTTATCATTTAATTTGGGAATGTCACTGGGCAGATAACAGCTGGAGAAAATGATCCGTTTGCCGGCTTCAAACAGCGAATCCAATGTTAAAGCCAATTCCACTTGAGTTCTTTCCTTGCCGCTCAAGTAATGGATATCTTCCAATAGCAAAACATCACATTTATTTCTGTATTTCCCCTTGAATTTATTGATGGAATCCTGACGAAATGCCTGTACCATTTCATTGCTGAAGTCTTCTGCCGTTATGTAGTAAACACGTTCATCGGGATATTCAGATAGGACATGATGTCCAATCGCTTGGGAAAGATGGCTTTTGCCCATGCCGGTTTTTGAAAGCAACAGTAACGCATTTTGTTGATACTCTCTACGCGAAGCCAGTGATAGAGAGGCTGAATACGCAAAATCATTATTGGCTCCCACAACAAATTCATCAAAGGTGAAATCCCTTCTTAAGAAACGGCCACTGTGGGGGCGAATAGAGGCGTTTGGAAGCGATAATTGAGGATTCAGCGGTTTTTTCTTACGAAAGCCCTCATTATTTTTAGTTCCGACCTCAAAGAATAGTTGACACCGATTACCGGTAGCATTTTTGAATGCTGCAACAAGCATTTTTCCATAAAGATCGTTGACCCGTTTCTTGAAAAAGAAATTCGGACACGCAACAATCCAATTGTCGGTTGCGTTCTTTCGCAATTCCAGCGGTTCGATCCACATTTGAAAACTATGTTTCGGGATCTGTTTCTTAATAACAGATTTAACTTTTTTCCAGACGGCTTCCATCGGCAGTTATATAACCCTGTTCAATACAAATTGAGCAATGACGCTATTTTAGAAGAAATTTTATGATTTAGAGTGTTGAAGCTAAACGGTTCGGAAGGTTTCATTTTGATTTTATTGAAATCAAAAAACAGCAGCATATTTATGGCATGAGACAGATTCAGTCAAACCTGATAAAAGCTGTTTTAGATCGCAATATGGGGCGGTTTTGAACAATTTATATCTACTTGTTATCATTTGACTAAATATAGCGCTAGCGACGAGCTTCTTTAAATACGACCTTTACAAATGAAGGGTATTTTTAAGTATTTTAAGTATATCCATGTCCCATATAAAGTTATGAACAAAAAACTATTCTTTGAAATTCTCAAATTTTCATCGATTATCTTTGATTTTTAAAAAAAATAATTCAACATTTTTAGAAATACCCTCGAACGATGGAATATCAGGGCTTCACATCCTTTCGCGAAATTTGTTTGAGTTTTTTTTTTATGAAGGCTAAACTCAATATCATCATCAAACAGAAAAAAAGCCATGGTCGCAGAACATATTATCATTCGGGGAGCCCGACAACACAATCTGAAAAACATCGATGTTGATCTGCCGCGAGAAAAACTGGTGGTCATCACAGGGCTATCGGGTTCCGGAAAATCAACACTCGCATTCGACACCTTGTACGCAGAGGGCCAACGCCGCTATGTTGAGTCACTGTCCACCTATGCCCGACAGTTTTTAGAGCGCATGGAAAAGCCCGATGCGGATTTGATCGCAGGCCTGTCACCGGCCATCGCCATCGAGCAAAAGACCGGCGCGCATAATCCGCGTTCAACTGTGGGTACGGTTACCGAAATCTATGACTATTTGCGCCTACTATATGCCCGTGTCGGCACCCCGCATTGCTATCAATGCGGCCAGGCAATCCGCTCCCAGACACTTGATCAAATTGTAGACCATGTTATGTCTATGGGCGAAAATACCCGGATCATTGTCCTATCCCCCATCATTACCGATCAAAAAGGAACCCACGACAAACTGCTCAAACGCCTCAAAAAGGATGGTTTTGCCAGGGTCCGTGTGGACGGTGAAATATGTGATATTGAAGATGTCGGTCGACTGGATAAAAACAAGAAGCATTGTGTGGATGTGGTTGTGGACCGGCTCATTATTAATGAAAGGGTTAAAAACCGTTTGGCGGACTCACTGGAATTGGCAATGGTCCAATCCAATGGACAGGTCTGTATTGAGACCCCGGAGCACGGGGTCATCTTGTTTAACGAACAGGCCGCTTGTAACCATTGCGGAATCAGCTATCCAGATTTTACTCCTGCCAGCTTCTCTTTTAATTCACCCCAGGGCGCCTGTCCCCATTGTGACGGACTGGGCTCGACCACCGCATTCGACCCGGCGCTCATCATTCCAAATCCGGATCTGACCTTGCGTGAAGGCGCCATTGCACCCTGGGCCAATCGCAATAGTGTTCATTTTGCAGAATTTTTAGACGCCCTTACACGACAATACGGTACTGATATTTACACGGCCTATAAGGATCTGCCGGATACATTCAAGCAGGTATTACTCTTCGGTTCAGGGGACACCCCGATTACCTTTTATTTTGAAGATGATCGCCGCCGCATCAGCTACCAGAAACCTTTTGAGGGCATTATCCCGAACCTGCAGCGCCGTTACCGCGAAACCGGTTCACGCTGGTCGCGCGAAGAAATTAGTCGATATATGAATTTCCAATCTTGCCCGGAGTGTAATGGCGAAAAATTAAATCGCGCCAGTCGCTCCGTCAAAGTCGGTGGACTGACCATTTCGCAGTTAACTGCGCTGTCCATCGCTAAAATTCGTACTTTTTTTCTGGATTTAAGACTGGAGGCCAAAAAAGAGATTATCGCCCGGCGTATTCTTAAAGAGATCGTTGAGAGGTTGGGCTTTTTAGATAATGTTGGGCTTTGCTACCTAACATTAGACCGCTCAGCGCAATCTCTTTCGGGTGGTGAAAGTCAGCGAATTCGTCTGGCCACGCAGATTGGCTCAAAATTAACGGGGGTACTTTATGTATTGGATGAGCCGAGTATCGGCTTGCACAGGCGCGATAACAAGCGTTTGCTGGAAACCCTGCTTCAGATGCGTGATCTGGGAAATACGGTATTGGTGGTTGAGCATGATGAAGAAACTATTCGGGCAGCCGATTATGTTGTCGATATTGGGCCGGGAGCCGGAATCAATGGGGGACATATTATCTTTGCCGGGCAGCCCTCTGAATTAATCAAACATCACACATCATTGACAGGCCAGTATTTATCCGGCCGCAAACAGATTGAGGTCCCTTCTACAAGACGCCCCATCGTGAATGGCCAGTTGATCCTTAGGGGTGCTACGGCCAACAATCTAAAGCAGATCGATGTTGCCTTTCCGTTAAGCTGCTTTACCTGCATCACGGGTGTATCCGGATCAGGCAAATCTACGCTCGTGCTGGAAACGCTTTACCGGGCGTTGATGCAGAAACTGTTTCAGGCTCGAGTGCCGGCAGGCGCCCACAGCGAAATTAGCGGTGTGGAAAATATTGATCGGGTTATTCACATCGATCAAAGTCCGATCGGCAGAACGCCGCGTTCAAATCCAGGCACCTATACAGGCGCATTTACCCATATTCGTGAACTTTTTTCGCGCACTCCGGAAGCCCGAATGCGGGGTTACAAGCCCGGACGTTTTAGCTTTAATGTTAAAGGAGGGCGATGCGAGGCCTGTCAAGGAGATGGCATCCTTAAGATTGAAATGCATTTTTTGCCCGACGTCTATGTCACCTGTGACGTCTGCCAGGGCAAACGATATAACCGCGAAACACTTGAAGCCCGCTATAAGGGTAAAACGATTGCCGAAGTTCTGGACATGACGGTTAATCAAGCGCTGGATTTCTTCAGCCGTATTGGCAAAATTCAGACCATCATGCAAACCCTGGCGGATGTCGGCCTGGGTTACATCGAGATCGGTCAGCCGGCAACGACCCTATCCGGCGGCGAAGCGCAACGCGTAAAGCTTTCAAAAGAACTCAGCAAAAGAGCAACCGGTAAAACCGTTTATATCTTGGACGAACCTACCACCGGATTGCACGCTGACGACATTCAAAAACTGCTGAGAGTGCTCAATTTACTGGTTGATCAAGGCAATACGGTGCTGGTCATCGAACACAACATGGATATTATCAAGACCGCTGATTACGTTATTGATTTAGGCCCAGAGGGTGGAGATGAGGGCGGTTATATTGTGGGATGCGGTACGCCGGAAGAAATTGTAAAAAATAAAAATTCCTATACCGGTCAGTTCTTAAATGCAGTCCTTTAAGCCTATAGGTCCGATTCCAGGAAAAAGGTGTAGGCGGCTTCTATCTCATCGGCCAACCCGCTATACCAGTCACCCACATCTTCCATCATATTCATCATGAATTTGACAACATGCGGATGCATCTTTGAGAGATCCAGTCGCAGTTCCGGATCTAAATCGTACGCATTAACGATAAAATTGGCCAGATAAATGTTTTGCACAAAATTGGCACTTTTATTTGCAGGCTGAAAATCATGATGCCATCGAATAGTATCAATCAATCCCTGGGGTAACTGCCATTTGGCGGCCAAATGGGCACCGATAATGGTATGGTCGATTGGCAGGCTGTTTCGTTCCGCCTCATAAAAGGTCAGATGCTTCATTTGCAGGGTTGACCAAACAGTTTCAAAAAGCTTTGGAAAATATTGCGCTAAAATGACTTTGCCGACATCATGCAGTAGCCCGCCGACAAAACAATTATCAGGCGACTCTCTTTTGGACAATTGAGCGATGTTTTTACTGGTAACAGCTACCGCTAAGGAATGTTTCCAAAACTGAGCGATATCAAAATCCATCAGTTGAAGGCGTTTGGGAAAGGAATTGATGACCGATATGGAAACAATGGCATTGCGTACTGCGTTGTATCCCAGCAAAACGACTGCATTACGGAGGTCACTGATTTTCGTTTTAAATCCATAAAAAGCCGAATTGACCAGCTTTAATATCTTTAAGGTCATGGCCTGATCTTTTTCAATCGTATCACAGACGGTTCTAATCGAGGTGTCCGGATCCCGTAAATACTTGTTGAGTTCAAAAACGATAGTGGGCAGGGTTGGAATTTCTTTGATGCGATCGATTTTGTTTAAGATTTGCTGTTCATCCATAAAATCTCTCCTGTAGTCAGTGTCGGCGCAATTTTGATTTATTATCAGCATATAATACTTTTGACAGAAATGAAAGTAGGAGATAGATTTTATGAGCAATTCAAACGTCTTAAACGAATCAATACCCTGCAAAATGGGTATTTAGGGACTCAAGAGTGATGGCATAAAAAACGGGGCGCAACTGAAAATCCACTGCGCCCCGTTCGGGGGTAATAAGAATTGAACGCTGTAAAAAGGATCGAATAACTGTCCTAAGCAAACAATGCGGCAATCGATGCTGCCTGCGGATGAGCAAAGATTATGATCAATGCGACAACCAGTGCATAAATACACAGCGATTCGATCAGCGCCAGGCCGATGATCATGGTAACGGTTACTTTACCCGAGGACTCTGGATTTCGGGCGATACCTTCAACCGCAGACCGCAATCCGATACCCTGTGCAATACCACAGCCAAATGCTGCGATGGCAATTCCGAAACCGGCAGCCGTTACGCAGGCGATAAAGAACTCTAGTGCTTGTGTTTGAATCGTCATTCCTTCCATACGATAAACTCCCTCCTTTGATAGATATATTATTGGGCTTCTTTCACTATCCCATTAACAGCATAGTATTGAATGAGCTATAATTAAAAAGAATTAATCAATCCTGAACTTTAGGCATTTTAAACTTTAGGCACTTTCTTTTAATGCGCTTCTTCCATGGCTCCTGCAAAGTAAATAATTGATAAAAGTAAAAACACGAAGGCCTGCAAAAGTGCCACGAAAATACCCAGTGCCATGATGGGCAGCGGCGCAAAGGCCATTCCGGCCAGTAAAAATAGAATCCCCAACACCAGTTCATGACCCGTGATATTGCCGAACAAACGAATGGACAATGATAAGATCCTCGCGAAATGCCCGATGAGTTCAATGATCAATATCAATGGCGCCAGCCACCAGACGGGTCCCAAAAAATGCTTAACGTACTTGGCACCATGAAATCTAATGCCGATCACATGCGTAAATACAACCACCGTTAATGCACAGGAGAGGGTTGTATTAATACTGGCGGTCGGTGGGTAAAATCCGGGAATTAAACCGAGCAGATTGCAGGTGGCAATGTAAAGAAATACAGTGGCGATCAATGGAAAAAACCGGCGGCCTTCCTCCCCGGTAATATCGACCATAAATTCTTCTATACCCGATATAAGGATCTCAAATACATTTTGCGCCCCTGAAGGAATCATGTCTATTTTACGAACAGCTAGAAAAGCCAAAATAATAAGCAAAATCATAACGAACCAGGAGTAAATCACCCACGGATACGCATGGGCAAAATGGCCGAATCCGATCAGCTCGAACAATTTAACAATGAAAAGATAGGGATGTTCCATCCTTAGACTGCCTCCTTAAAAAGAAGTTTCTTCACTTCACAGATGGTTGCTAAGATAATACTAAAAACGACAATCGAAAGGCCGATAACCAATCCGACAGGATGAACGATATGGCCAGCAATCAGCAGGAAGATGATAAAGCCGCTGATCAAAAAGCGAAGGTAATATTTGGCTAAAACCACGTTATGCGAGGCCAGGTGGGGTGGGGTCAGGGCTTTTTTCAAGGTTTTGGCCAACAGGTGGAAATTGATGGTGACCAGTAGTCCGCCGAAGACAATACCAAGGGCAACATCTTTTGCAAAAATCGCAAACCCTGCAATGCTTGCGGCACCAAACAATATCCAATTGGCCCGAGTGACAAAATTAATGATGCGTTGCTGGATATCCAATATGCCTTCCCCGTTCGTTATTTATGGAGCGCTTAAAATTTTCTTGTCTTGCGAATGACGATTGCAATGTTGCGAAAGCCGGCAATGATCCCGATGACCAGAAAAATAAGGGTACACCACGGTGCTGTCCCAAATCGACGATCCAAATAAATCCCCACAGCCAGACCGATGAAAATCGCAAGGGCGACTGAAAACCCCAAACTGCTGTAGTACGCCAGTTCTCTGAAAAATTGTTTGGTTTCTTTTTTCATGGAATTCAGGCACCTTCCACTAACTCGGGAAGGCGACAACCAAACACATATGAAGATTGAGCAACTAACATAGGATTACTTCCAAGTCAACGCTAATTTTGACTTAATTGATCATAAAAATGCCGCATCATTTTCAAATTATAAGATCCCGGGTATCAAAAACCGGGCCGTCTTTACACGCGTGCAAATATCGATCAGCGCTTTTTCGATCGACAATCGCACATCCCAGGCAGGCACCCATGCCACAGGCCATCATGGTTTCAATCGAAACCTGGCAGCAAACGTTGTGTTTTTCTGCAATTCCGGCCACGCAGGACAGCATTTCCATTGGACCACAGGCAAAAATTATATCCGGAGGATTTTTGGCGACTGCCAAATCCAGTGGATCTGTAACCAGACACTGATCTCCGGAGCTTCCGTCATCGGTGGTCACATGAACCGGCAATCCAATGGCTGAAAAATCCGATACACACAAAACATCTGCTTGGCTCCTGCCGCCGATAAAAACCTCAACAGACGATGCAGAGCGCTTTGATTCGATCAGTGTTTGGGCCAAAAACAACATGGGTGCCACACCAATGCCCCCCGCCACAATTGTGGCATTCAACCCTTTAGCCGGGATGTCAAATCCTTTGCCCAACGGTCCGGTCATACTTAAGACATCTCCCGGCTGCTGAGCTGAAAGCAACTGTGTGCCCTTACCAACCACTTTGTACAGCACGTCCAGTCCAGTAACTGAACCTTTTTCTTTTAACAACTGATGAATCGAAAAAGGACGCGGCAAGAGCGGATCGATACCTTTGCTTGTTCGAACCATGACAAATTGACCAGCAACGGCGTGAGTATAACTTTGATGGCAGCTCAACCGCATTCGATAGATGCCATTTCCCAGCGCAAGGTTCGCCAACACCTCAACGGATCGATAGGTCATCGGGGCTTTCATTGTTTTCTCTAAGTTAAACCTTTTTCTTATTTGGCAGAATTGGTTTTACTGCGAAACACGAAAATTTAAAAGCTGCAAGAGTTCTGTTTTATTGCGTGTTTTCTTTCTTTGGTGATTTCGGTGTTGATTTTTTCGGTTTTTCTCAGCCGTAACCCTAAATAGATGACGATCTGTTTAATCCGATAACTGAAGCAAATCGCCCAGTCTGCCCTTCTGCACGATAAGAAAAAAAAAGCGACGTATTACAGCGCGTACAGATGTTACTGACTTCAATATTTTCCGATGGCACACCGGCAGTGGTTAATTGATCGCGGCTGATGGCCCAGAAGTCAAAATGATCATTGGCCAATTTATAGGACCACCATATCTCAGGTATTTCATTGCGATAATGAATGAATTCAGCGCAACAAGGCCCTAATGAAGGTCCGATCCCGGCTACTAGAAACGTCGGATCGCTATTAAAGTGCTTTTGCATGGCAGCCACGGTTCGACCGGCTATATCGCGAATGCTGCTGCGCCACCCGGAATGAATGTTGGCCACGACCTTTCGTTTGGTATCATATATGGATATGGATTGGCAATCTGCCAGCTGGATCACTAAAAATTTTCCGACTGTCGCGGTGATAATAGCATCCCCGGTTCCCAAAACTCCGTCGACACCGTATTCAGAAGCCAAATTATCGGGGTTCAATATGAGCACTTGATCGCCGTGGACCTGCTGTGAATAAATCAGGTCATCACTGCCCATTGCCCGAGCGATGCGCCGGCGGTTCTGTTTTACATGTGCATTTGTATCCCCCAGTCCATAACTGACATTTAAACTATCAAAGGGTGGACGGCTGTTACCGAAGTGGCGCGTGAAAATGCCATGACGGACCTCAGAGAATTGAGCCAGGCTTTCAAACTGGTAGTACGATACTCCGTTTTTATGGGTCAGGATCACAGTCGATTTTCCACTTTAAAATACAGCTTTCGGGCAACCATATTTGTCCGTCTAACATTTTGAATATCGAACACGGAATATTCAACCGCAGAAGGACATATACACGAGGCAATATACACACTTCGAAATTCTACGGTTCCTTGTTCAACTCGACTGCCTTCGGCCGTGAGCTACATTCGGCCTGAGCTCATGTCGAAGGCTGGGCCGAACGGCTCGTCGCAGGCTGCGGTTCTGTGGTTCAATTTAAACGGCTAACAAAAGCGCTGAGTTATTCGATCAATAATTCCGCTGCTCGACATGCCTTTCACCAACGGCACCCGCACAACACGACCGCCGTTGGCTTTCACAAAATCAGCACCAACGATGTTATCCGCGCTCCAATCTGCACCTTTGACGAGTATAGTCGGTTTTAAAAGTTGGATTAATTTAAGGGGATCTGGTTCATTAAAAATAGTGACATAATCGACAACCTGTAGGCTGGCAAGTATTTCCGATCTATGCGCCTGCTCTACGATCGGCCGCTGATTACCTTTGATCAATTTAACGGATGCATCAGAGTTTAAGCCGACCACCAGCAAATCCCCTTCTTGCCTGGCGGTGGTTAGATACCTGATGTGGCCGACATGCAAAAGATCAAAACAGCCGTTGGTAAAAACCACACTTTTGTTGGCCTTGCGAAATCTTTCCAATTTTCTGGCCAATAGCCCGGCATCCAGTATTTTTGATTGGATATCCATTAAAGGATCTGCACTCCTTTCTCTTCATTCATGACAAAATAAGCGAATAATTGGCAATCGATAACGCATGACGACCATTTGATATGGACTCAATTGGCGTTTAAATTGCCCGCGCCAATGTCAATACATCAACCTGTGCTGCTCCGGCTTCCAAAAGCGAACGCGCACATTCATCAACAGTTGCACCGGTGGTATATACATCATCAACGACCAAAACCTTCCGAGCATAGACTGTTTCGGGTAACCGCACACTGAAGGCACCTTTGACATTTTTTAACCGCTGCTGTCGACCCAGACCGGTTTGAGGCGCCGTAGCCTTGTTTCTGTGAAGCACGTCCGTCCTTAGATGCTTATGGGCTGCTGTCAACGGATTCAGCGCAGAAATCGTTTTCCAGCAATCGACCATTAAATAGGATTGGTTAAAACCACGGTGGCGAAATTTCTGACGGTGCAGGGGCACCGGTAAAACCAGGTCGATGGTTTCACCTCGCCAATACCGCAAAAAGGTGTTAAGCAATAAACTGCCAAATGGTCTTGCTAGTTGCGTCTTGCCGGCATATTTATATCGATGAATGATGGCCATCGATTGTTGATCATATACCATGGCCGCCCGGGCCATTCTAAATTTTTTAGGCTGTATGATGCAATCACCACAAAGGTGGTTATCATGATACGGTTGTTTGAACATCGTTCCGCAGCATGTGCACAGCGGTTCGGAAATGGCCGTCAACGCATTCATACACCCCTGGCAGCATAAGGCACTCAGCAACCAATGCGCCTGAGGCAGCAGATCCTTAGTCTCAGTGATAGTTGGCGTTGCACAATCAGTTGCGGGGTTGGTAGCAGCAGGCTGGCAAAGGCGGCTGCATACCAAACATTTGGGTGGAAAGATTGTATCCAGCAAAGTATGCCAAATAGACCTCAACCACACAGAGACGGCATTTTTGGCGCTGGTGTTTCGATGCACGCCCACAGATTCTCCTAAACGGTTTAACAACATCATTATAATGGTTCATCGACCCAACGCTGCCGGTAGGCTTCATACATTGCAATGGCTCCGGCTACCGAGGCATTTAGCGAGCCAAGGGTTGCGCGCTGGGGAATAGAAATCAAAAAATCGCATTTTTTTCTTACCAAGGGTCGTAAACCTTTCTCCTCACCACCGATAACAAAAGCCAGTGCCCCTTTTAAAGGCGCAGCATAAATCGATTGCGGTGCCTTTGGATCCAGTCCCACGATCCAGACATCGTGTTCTTTAAGGGATTCGACACAACGCACAATATTGTTGACCTGTGCCACACACATGTGTTCCAAGGCACCGCTGGATATTTTGCAAACTGCTGGTGACGGGTATGCAGAGCGATCTTTCGGGACAATAACACCGTCGGCGCCGGCACAAAAAGCGGTTCGGATAAGAGCGCCTAAATTATGTGGATCAACAATATGATCTAGTATCAGTAAAAAAGGGAGGCGCCCGTCTGTGGAAACCGATTTGAGGATATCACCAACATCGGCTAAGGGATATGACGTTACACTGGCCGCAATCCCTTGATGCGATGGGTTTCCGGTAAGGGCATGAAGTTTAGCCGGACTCAGTTCCTTTATCGGCAGCTTTCTGCGATCCGCCGTTAAGCGGATGCGCTCAACTCGCTTGTTTGACTTTTGCTTGGCAATATATATTTCATAAAAAGTTCGACGATCCGCTCGAAGTGCCTCATAAACCGCATGGTACCCAAAAAGTATTTCAGTTTTCACATCATCTACTATCTGCGACTAGCTCAATATCGCTTTGAGAGTTTATTTTGCCTGACGGCAACCATCGAAAAAATGAAAACAGGGTTTGAAAGCCATATCATAGGTAACTTGCAGCTAGTGGCACAAGTCTTCAGGTGTGCTACGCCCTAAGATGATCCCTCATCTAACAATTTGATCGTTAGGACGATGTTCGATATTGTTCGATGATCGATATTAATTTAGCCTGGGCTGCCACAAGCGAATCATTCACAATAACGTGCTGGTATATATCCTGCTGGGCCATTTCCTTTTCGGCATTGCCCAATCGCACTTCGATGGTTTCAGCGCTGTCGGTTCCCCTTTTTTCCAAGCGCTGGCGCAACGCTTTAAGTGACGGTGGCCGGATAAAGATGGCCACGCATTCCGCATAACGTTTCAGCAATTGGCGCGTTCCCTGCACATCTAAATCAAGGAGTATATCTTTTCCGGCCTTAAGCCCTGCATCTAAAAAATCTGCGGAAGTACCGTAATAATTCTCGTAAACGAGCGCCCACTCCGCCCAGCGTCCAGTGTCGATCCGACGTTTAAATTCATCCCGATCAATAAAATGATAATCGATGCCCTCTTTCTCGCTCTTGCGGGGCTTGCGCGAAGTATATGAAACCGAATATAGCATATCTGGAAATTGCTCGAGTAAACCATTACACAGGGTAGTCTTTCCGGTGCCGGAAGGCGCAGAGATGATGAATAGGCGTGGTCTTGGTGAAGTCATCAGAGAAGAATAGTCCTTGTCTTAGTAAAATGTGTTTTGGAATAAAATGGTGCTGCCGAATATATATGCGCCTCAGAAGAAATACTTCGCTGTCTGTAGGTCAGTCAGATCTCGTCATCTCGACTGTTTCCCCTTTTGGTTTACAAATAATTAAGGCAGTTCCTTGAGGGTTGCGTAACGTTGAGAGACCGTCTCAGCTTGAATGGCTGATAGAACTATGTGATTGCTGTCCATTACAACGATGGAACGCGTTCTGCGGCCATGGGTCGCGTCAATGAGACGCTTTTCCTCTTTGGCCTCATCTTTAAGGCGTTTCATTGGGGCTGAGTTGGGCGATACGATTGCAACAACCCGATCGGCGACCACCGAGCTACCAAACCCTATGTTTAATAACGTCTGGTCCATTTCCCCTCCAGTTTTACTCCCGTCTTGTATGAAAATCTATGTGTTGCACATATTTATTCTACGTTCTGAATTTGTTCCCTGATCTTTTCGAGTTCTGATTTAACATCAATGACTAAATGGGCGACCGCAGCATCGCCAATTTTAGAACCCATGGTGTTAAATTCTCGATTCAATTCCTGTAACAAAAAATTTAACTTTCGACCAGCTGGCTCTGGGGCCTGCATGAGTTGCTCGAATTGGTTCAAATGGCTGGCCGCCCGTGTTAATTCTTCGGAAATATCGCTTCGGTCTGCCAAAAAAGCAGCTTCCTGGGCAATCCGTGCCGGATCAAGCTCAACAATGTTTTGGGTTAAAGAGCTGATTCGTTCTTTGAGTCGCTGCTGGTACTGCGTTATAAGATTTGCTGAATCTTTTTTTATCCATTTTAGACAGCCATTGATGAATTCCAGGCGCTGCCTGAAATCGGCGGCGATAAAATCGCCTTCTTTGCGCCGCATGCTATCAAGATCATCAAGGGCCAAGGCCGTACATTCCTTTACCACGGGCCAGATAACATCGTCATCTTGTTGATTTTCAATCGGTTTGATAATGCCACCGGCATTAAGCAATGTATCCAGAGTGATATCACTTTTTATTTTGAATTTGCTTTTTAATTGACTCAAAATTCCCATCAAAGCGTTGGCACGCGCATTGTCCAGCTCAAGGGCGGCAGTTTCGGTGGAATGCTCCTCAATTTGCAAGCGCATCTCAAGTCGCCCTCTAGCAATCCGCGCACCAATTAGTCCTTTTATTTTATCTTCCAGGAATTGATACGGCGATGGGATCCTTAAAAACATGTCGATGTGTCGGCTGTTATAGGATCGCATTTCAACTTTTGCGCTTAAATCGTCCGTTATCTTTTCAACCGTGGCAAAGGCTGTCATACTTTTTATCATAGTGGTTGATTATCCCCCTTATCTCATCTGCAGAAATCGCTGTTTATTTATGATCCGGCGCCGTCTTGCATTTGTACACAGGTTGAGCCGGCCGCAGCACGACCACGGGCGCTGGGATGTCCACGGTGTATCTTAATTCAAATGGGTCAGGCAAGTTCCTTACCATCCCAAAGGTATTTTTTGCGAACCTGCTCTATAAAATTGAGCATGCCGCCATCTGCATAATCAGGGTAGGTCCAAGGTAACGGCCGAAAGCGTCCTTTTTGATAGATTAATGTCAAATCTGCGTAGATTCCGGCACCGATGTATATGCGATGACTAAAATTCTTGCCAGATGCTAGCACAAAACGTTCGCGCACCAAGTAGCCCGGATCAATATTTACGCGACGTCGCCCACTTTGTGAATAGGCGTGCTCAATCTGGTGGGTTGCGATTTTAATGTTCGCCAGATCCTGTTGGCCAATCAACGACTTAAATGAATACACCCGCCTGTGCAAAGGAGATCCCATCTCCGGTTCGTAATATTGGGTATAATTGAATGCCATCCATGGGCTCACCAAATCGATTCGACCGAAATAGGAAATTAATTTGGGCACTAGTGTTTCAGCAATGCGAACTTCAGCTGTAAAAATCCCAATAACCAATTTAGCCGGTTTGGGTGGTTGCAGTTCACTCATTTTTTCGCAGTTTTGGGTTAAGGGTCACTATCCATCCAGTGGCTTGGCTTCATCAATCAGCATGATCGGAATGTCATCCTTTATTTCGTATACGAGCCGGCATTGTTCACAGATTAATCCGTCTTGAGTGTCATTTAGCTGAATGTCGCCCTTGCATTTCGGGCAGGCAAGTATGTCCAGTAGCTCCTGACTAACGGTCATGATGCTCTCCTCTGATTCTTTTAAATGTCATCAGAAATGATGGTTGCAGAATGATGGCGCATTTGCAACTAAAAGGGCTCTCTTAGCAACCTGTCAATCGTCTATCATTAAATTGCTTTGCATCGAAATGGATGAAAATATGACAATGGTTTTTCACTTATTCAGCATTAATTAAATTTAAAACAGCATAACATGAAAAAATAATATTTGAAATCCAGGCCGCAATGATGGGCGGCAGTATTCCGCCATATCCGAGGGAAAGGCAAAAACTGTGAATCACCCAATACAAAAACACCACGACAGCACCATAGGCGATGCTAACAGACGGCCCCTCCGGACCTTTGCGTTTAGCAGCAATGCCAATACCGATAACGCAGACAATAATCGATAGAACCGGAAAAGCAAACCGGGCGTGAAAATCAACCCGAAAAGCGGTGGCATCATATCCATCCGATTCTACTTGACGAATATAGGAAAAAAGTTCGGCAACATTCATTTCATCAGATTTTGTAAACACGCGCGTTAATTCCTCCGGTAGAACGTCCATTTCTACAGTTTGCTTTGGGTAAATATGCACCCCATAGGTATTTGATTCTTCATCGAGCACCTGTTCCATAACATCGGAAAAAACCCATTTGCCCTCCTGAAACACACCGCTGGTGGCATCAATTCTTTTTGAAAGTTTAAATGCTTTGTCAAAATAGTTCAACGTAACACCAGAAACACTTTGGTTCTGAGGATTAAAGTATCGGATAAAATAAATGGCCCGGTTTCCCTTAATCCAGATATTTTTTTGGCGCGTGGTTAAAACCGGCTTCTTTTTAACTTCACTAAACCAAATTTTATTGGCCTTGCTGATAGTTATCGGCACGACAATTTCCGATAAAATGAAAAGGATCAGGCTGAGAATAACCGCAATCGTCAAAACCGCTCTCATTAGAAAATAGATGCTGACACCACCGCTTTTTAAAGCAATAATCTCATTGTGTTTATTCATCAAACCAAAGGCAACCAGGACCGCCAGGAGAATGCCAAGTGGTGCTATTTGAACAATGATCTGAGGAAGCTTTAACTGCAGATAGCGGATCAGTCGCGAGATTGACAACCCAGCTTCCATAAAGTTGTCGGCTTTATTGAAAAATTCGACGATAATAAACAAACCCAAAACGACGGTCAATACAATACTAAAGCATTTGAGAATCTCTTTTAGCAAATAACGGTCTAATATCGTCATGGGTTTTAAATATCCAGGTAGCCTATTCTATCGCGTCCACCTTGATAGCAGATGTTGCAGCCATTGATAAACGGTGTCGAGTTTCAGCGAGCGTTCATTGGCTGTGCGAATCAGAAAATATATTCCCAATCCGCCGATTATTACATTGGGGAGCCACATGCCGATCTGGGGCGGATAAGCCCCAGCTTCCCCATAAACTTTTCCCAAAGACATCAGCAGATAATAAAATAGGAAAATAAGAAGTCCCAAAACCAAGCCAAACGACCGTTTGGCGGATCTGGCCTGCACACCCAGCGGTACGGCAATAAGCCCGAGCGCAAAGCAAGCAAACGGAATGGACAATCGTCGATGCAGTTCCAGCAACATACTGAAATAGCGTTCATCCTTTGTGGCTGCGTCCCTAACAAAGCGATGCAGTTCCCTCATGCCCATTTCTTTGGGGCGCTTGGGTTTGGCCTTTTTTCGGTCAGCCGATCGCCGCGTATCAAGGCTGATCTCATACGTGTCAAATTGAATCGCATGTGCGGTTTTTTCATTTAGATCGGTTTGATGAATGCTGCCGTTGAAAAGACGCAAATGAGCAGTCGCATTATCCGGGTCGTTAAAGATAATGCCCCTTGGCGCGATCACGGTATTGACCCTGTCGGGTTGGCGATTGTCCTCAATAAAAACGTCAACCAATGATTTATTTCTGAAATCGACTTCATTAACATATAATGTGACGCCATTGAAGCTGTCATCAAAAGTACGCTCTTTTAGGCCGATATCGACGCTCTCAGACAGTACCTGGATGGTTAATTCTCTGAGTGCCGTGCGTCCCCAAGCCTGGCCATACACAGACATCACCCCCGTTAAGACCCATCCGATTAGACAAAATGCGCCGACCGGCGCCAACAAAGCATAAATGCTGATACCGCCTGATTTTATTGCTAGGATCTCATTTTGACCGGATAATTTTAAAAAGGTTAATAAAACCGTAATCATGATCGACAGCGGTATAACAAAGATTAAAAAATAAGGGGTTTGGTACAAAATCATCCGCAGAATGGTCGACAAGTTTATATTATAATTGACAATCCAGTTGGTAATTTGAATGAGTTCGGCCATTAGGAATATAAATGTAAAAAACATTACATTCACAGCAAACGACGGTATAAATTCTTTGAATATATATTTATTTATTAAGGACAGCGTCTTCATTTCATTATTCGAAATCGATGTCGCTTGGTGGGAGCGCCATACCAGACCGTATCGCCCCAGAAAGCGAGGCCGGCTGAGCTGAGATACCGCGTAAAATTGGAAGCAAACTTGAAAAGATCGATTAGGTTTTTTACCCGAGCGTGGCCATAATTTCCGCTTCAGCGACAACCTCGTCTGCTACCAAGGCTTTCGCAGATGCTTTGACGATATTTCTTCGGAATTTTAAAATTTGAATTTCTAACAGCAATTGATCACCGGGCACAACCGGTTTTCTGAATTTAACGTTATCCAGCCCCATAAAAAAGACGGGTCTACCTTGTTTTTCGACGGGCATCGACTCAAGAGCCAGAACGCCAGCGGCCTGAGCCATGGCTTCGACAATCAAAACCCCCGGCATAATCGGATAGTTTGGAAAATGTCCCTGAAAGAAGGGCTCATTAATGGTGACATTTTTAAGGGCCGTGATCGTTTCACCCGGTACAAGCTCCAGGATTCGGTCTACCAAGATAAACGGATATCGATGGGGCAAAAATTTCAATATGGCCTGAATGTCGTATGTTTTTTCCATTTCATCTCCAGATTCGTTGAGCAAGAGTTGACCTTCAGTCTACCGGATTCAACCCGGCATGTTCAAACCCTTTTTATTTCTTATAACGGGCATTAAGCTCCTTAATCAGTTGATCGGTAATGTCAATTGCGCTCGGAGAATACAAGACATCAAAGTTGTTCATGATCAACAAATATCCTTCTTTTTTCCCAATTTCTTCAACCAGCGTATAAACCGCCTTGCGCATCTCACCGGCCAGCTGCTTTTCCATCGCCTGCATTTCGCCTCGGAAACGCTTTTCAAGTGATTTTAGATCATTGAGTTTAATCCTGAATTCTCTTTCTTTCTCCTCGCGCGTCTCCTGGCCCATCACCATTGACTCACGTTCAAACTGCTTTTTTAGCTCTTCTATTTCAGCACCCTTTTGTTTCAGAGTTTGGGTCATATTATCACTTTTTTCTTTTATTTGTGCCTTGGCGGCCTTTCCCTGATTGGATGCGCTCATAATGCGTTGAATGTCAACAATGCCAATTTTGGCAACATCCGCTGCAAATGCGGAACCGACCCAGGTAAAACAAAAAAAGCCGATGATAAAAGTTTTCCGTATATTGGATAATTGCATTCTTTTCCCCCTGATTGGTTAAAAAGATGGTTGATGTTAAAACGATAACAGCGGCCCTTTGG